>Ga0310691_10001393_pt1 | contig 37048 bp, 35 predicted proteins | sample 176DNAGHGlowgp2_FD_203887 | JGI IMG/M metagenome (GOLD analysis project Ga0310691, IMG submission 203887) | Sheep rumen microbial communities from Palmerston North, Manawatu-Wanganui, New Zealand - 1766 DNA GHGlow gp2 (v2) (version 2) | ecosystem: Host-associated > Mammals > Digestive system >... | reverse complement strand
GTGTCTTTGTGTCTTTGTGTTCAGTCAAAATCATACCAGGTTATTTTTAAACGCTCACTAAAAATGTTTAATTATTTGTTCGTTTACTGATTATTGACTAACTTTGCACGAAAATTAAACGAACTAATAACAAACAAAAATGAAAAAGGCAATTTATACCCCCCCCCCATTTGGAGGAGCTGAAAGTAGATGACATGAAGTTGTTGACTGGGTCTGGAAATGGTGTAATTGGAGGCGATCCAAAAAAGGATGATGATTTGCCAGAAGACCCGAATCTCCCCTTTTGACTTATAATCTCAATACAGCAAGTCTGGCACGGTTTCCGTCTGGAACCAGTTATGGTAGGCGTTGTGGTTCTGCATCCAGCTGGCGTAGCCGGCGTAGGGTCCGAAGGTTTCGCCCGTCTCGTTGTTGTAGGTACACAGGGCGATGCCCTCCAACGGAGTTAGATCAGGGGACTCTGATCTGTTACTACTCTTTGAATAATCCCGTAACTGATGCGCGTTATTCGGGGCAGTTGTCTGAATCCTGCTCCTTGGTCGCATAACTCTTTTATGATTTTGTTTCGTTGATTTTTCTCTAAGTTTTGGACATCCATTACGTTACCGATGCCATACTGTAATAATTCCACTTCATTTGCTGTAGCGCTTCTCGATGGCGTTCCAATCAATAATCTGCCACAGGGCGGCGAGGTGGTCAGGGCGGCGGTTCTGGTAGTCCAGATAGTAGGCATGCTCCCATACGTCGAAAGTGAGTAAAGGCTTCAGCCCGCGCTGAACGGGATTGGCGGCATTCGGCTCTTGTGTAATCACTAGTTTACCGTCCTTGTCGGCAGAAAGCCACACCCAACCGCTGCCAAAGAGCGTTGCCCCCTTCTGTACAAACTCCTTCTGGAAAACTTCAAACGAGCCGAACTGAGCATCAATGGCTTCCGCAATTGCTCCCGTCGGCACATTGTTCTCCGTCGGGTTCTTGAATTGAGCGAAATACAGTTCATGATTCAGAATTTGCCCTGCATTGTTCAACATGCCGCCCGATGCCTTGCACACAATTTCCGCCAGTGTAGCATCTTCGAATCCGCTACCCTCCAACAGTCCGTTCAGGTTGTTCACATAGGCAGCCAAGTGCTTCCCATGATGTATCGCAATCGTTTCGCGGCTAATCACGGGCTCCAGGTCCTCATTTGCGTAAGGCAGTGTCATCAATTTAAATTTTGCCATAGTTTCTTGAGCTTTTAGAATTATCAGTTGCAAATATACGAATAATTGAGAGAAAAGCAAAATAAATCATTATTTTTTGATTAACAGTTTCTCAATTTCTCTATTCCCAACGCTTAAGACAAAAAAGTTTGGGAAAAGGTTGGTAATATGGGAAAAAGGGGTTACCTTTGCAAATTACTACATAAAAATACAAACAATATAAATTTGAAACTATGAATAAAAGTGAGTTAAAGCCAGCTGTTGTCTTTGAACAGTTTGCCAAAATTAACCAGATTCCTCGTCCTTCGAAGCATGAGGAGAAGATGATTGCCTATTTGAAAGAGTGGGGTGAAAGCCGCGGTTTGGACACGAAAGTCGATGAAACGGGTAACGTCATCATCCGCAAGCCTGCCACCAAGGGCATGGAGAACTGCAAGACGGTCACCCTTCAGAGCCACATGGATATGGTTTGCGACAAGTTGGTAGACGTGGAGTTCAATTTCGACACCGATGCCATTAAGACCTATATTGACGGTGAATGGCTGACAGCAGAGGGTACGACACTGGGTGCCGACGATGGTATTGGCTGTGCCATGGAACTGGCGCTGCTCGACAGCAACGACATTGAGCATGGTCCCATAGAGTGTGTCTTTACCCGTGACGAAGAAACTGGCCTGTCAGGTGCCGAGGGCATGAAGGCCGGTTTTATGACTGGTGACTACCTCATCAATCTTGACTCTGAGGATGAGGGCGAGATTTTTGTTTCGTGTGCCGGAGGCCGTAATACGACGGCAGTATTCAGTTTCAAGCGAGAAGATGCTCCGCAGGGCTCCTTCTTCCTGCGCGGCCAGTTGAAAGGATTGGTTGGTGGCCACTCTGGCGACGACATCAACAAGAAACGTGCCAACGCCATCAAGTTGCTCGGGCGTTTCCTTTATACCGAGATGAAGAAGTACGACGGCATCCGTTTAGCCCAGTTCAACAGCGGCAAGTTGCATAATGCCATTCCACGTGACGGCATGTTTGTCATTGCCGTACCTCACGACCTGAAAGAAAACATCAAGGCAGACTGGAACATCTTTGCCTCCGACGTTGCCGACGAGTTCAATTTCACTGACACACAGATGGTTTGGACGATGGATTCCACCGATGCTGAGCCCGTCATCGAGGCTCAGGTTGCCCGTCAGTTCATCTACGCCCTGCAGGCTGTCCACAATGGCATCTATGCTATATGCCAAGATCCAGCATTGAACGGCATGGTCGAGACGTCCAGCAATATTGCCAGCATTGTGACGAAAGAAACGGAAATCACCATCTTATCGTCTCAGCGCAGCAACGTCATGTCGAATCTCGACAATATGTGCGACACGATAGGCGCTTGTTTCCTCTTGGCTGGTGCCGACGTGAAGCATTCCGACGGTTATCCTGCCTGGAAGATGCGTTCCAACAGCGAACTGCAGCGCATCGTCATTGATTCGTACAAGAAGCTTTTCGGCAAGGATCCTATTGTCCGCGGTATCCATGCCGGACTGGAGTGTGGTCTGTTCTCTGAGCGCTATCCGAATCTTGATATGGTATCCTTCGGTCCTACGCTGCGCTTTGTGCATACCCCAGACGAGCGTCTGCACATTCCCACCGTACAAATGGTTTGGGACCACCTGATAGATGTGTTGAAGCATATTCCAGAGAAATAGTCTCGCGTACCTTAATCTATATAAGGTAGTGTATCATCAGACGCGGAAGCGAATGTAGGCGCGGTCGTCGAAGGAGTTGAAGTCGGGATGGAATCCCTTGGTGGCCTGAAATGCCAGACCAATGTTCAGCGGGTCGTCCCTACGCTGCTGTTGCAGTAGTGCTTCGCTTTCTGCGAGGGTAGGTTTCAGGAATGGGTAACCGTCAGATGCCAACACGACTTCCCAAGGATTGAAGTCAAGAGGCAGAATCTTGATGTGTTGCCTGTCAATGTGGAAGCCGTCGATGACAGAATAACTTTTGTTTTGCTCACGCATCGTTTCAAGCATGCGGGGGATGATAGTAGGACGGGCTGTGTCGTTACGAAGCAGCTCGTCCTGTGTTTTTCCTGCTGCCAGTTGGCGGCGTACTTCTTCGGCACGCATGGCTGCCAATTCTGCTTCGGCAGGCTTGGAATTGTCGTAGTAGATGGGTGCGTGTTGAGTGTTGAGTGTTGAGTTTTGAGAGTTAAGGGGGGAGGGGATGAGCAGACAGTGACAGTCGCCCACCATCCACACTTCACGGCAAACACGGCTGAAGATGACAGCAGAGCTCGTCAGGCGGTCTTCGGGATGTTCAGCAAGGCGCGCCAGCATAGACTTTTTGTAGTGTTTGCGGATGTGTGCCGTAACCCCACGGAGAAATTGTTCACAGGTGGTTGTCTTAGGCATCTTGCGGATGTAGCTGCTGACCAACTGCATCGCATAGCGGCCATTGGAACGTAACAGGCTGTGGCGGTATTGTGACTTTGATGTGCTGCCGTCGATAACAGCGATGAAGTCATTTGTGACGACGATGCCGTCCTCGCTTTTCTTTTTGGGGTTCTTGGGGACGAGGTTTTGCTCGATGATGATCATAGGGACAAAGTTCTTGTATGAGATCCTGTCTGCCAATGCGGCGCAGACTCTGTTCGATGTTATGGCGCTCTTCGGGCTTATACCAGAAGAAATATTGTCGCTGCGCCAGTTTCTCCTTCTGGCTCTTGGCACTCTTGACGGGTTCCAGGGTATAGGGGTCATAGCCCGTATACCATGTCTCCGTGCTGACGGTCATGGGTGTGGGTGTGAAATCCTGCACCTGTTCCAGCTGGAAGTCCAGCCGCTTCGTCAGTACGGCAAGTTCTGCCATGTCAGCCTCTGAGCAACCAGGATGACTGGAAATGAAGTAGGGGATGATTTGCTGTTTCAGTCCTTCCTCGCGGTTGATGCGGTCAAACTGTCTCTTGAATTCATAGAATTGCTGGAACGACGGCTTGCGCATCAGTCGCAGCACATGGTCGCTGGTGTGCTCAGGAGCGACCTTCAGTCGACCGCTGACATGGCGGGTAATGAGTTCGCGTGTGTATTCCTGTGCTGTCCGGTTTGCGGCTTCATCCTTACTCTTGTAGAGCAGCAGGTCGTAGCGGACACCACTGCCAATAAAGCTCTTCTTGACTTCCGGCAGCGCATCGACGGCACGATAGATGTCCAACAACTGGGAATGGTCGGTGTTGAGGTTGGGACATATTTGCGGGTGAATGCAACTTGGGCGCTTGCACTTCTCGCAGATGGAGAGGTTGCGGCCGTGCATGCCGTACATGTTGGCAGACGGTCCGCCGAGGTCTGACAGATAGCCTTTGAAGTCGTCCATTTGCGTCACCTGACGTACTTCTTTTAGAATGCTCTCCTTGGAACGGCAGGTGATGAACTTACCCTGATGGGCAGAGATGGTGCAGAAGGCACAGCCGCCGAAGCATCCGCGATGGATATTGACCGAATGGCGTATCATCTCGTAGGCAGGGATGCGCTTGTTCTTGTATTTAGGATGCGGCACTCGCGTGTAGGGTAAGTCGAAGGACGCATCCAACTCGGCGGTAGTCATCGGCGGATAAGGTGGGTTGGCAATGACAAAGCCGTCGCCGACGGGCTGGACGATGCGATGGGCGTGCATCATATTGGACTGCTCCTCGATGTGGCGGAAGTTCTCGGCTTGTGAGCGTTTGTCTTTCAGGCATTGCTCATGGCTGTGCAGCACGATGTCGTCGGACTGTGGGGTGTAGGCTGGCGACAGGTAGACGGTCTGAGGGATGTCCTGGGGGATGTTGGCGGTGGAACCGCCAAGTACAGAATCATTCGGTATCGTAGCGGCGTTGGAAGGCGTAGAGGCGTTGGTAGGCGTAGAGGCGTTGGACAGGCGGTGGGCCAGTTCTACGATGGGCTTTTCGCCCATGCCGTAGATGATGAGGTCGGCGGGGGCGTCACAGAGGATGCAAGGGCGCAGCCGGTCCTGCCAGTAGTCGTAGTGCGTCAGGCGGCGCAAGGATGCCTCGATGCCTCCCAGGATGATGGGCACGTCAGGGTACAGTTCACGCAGGATTTTGGAATAGACGATGGTGGGGTACTCCGGGCGCATGTCGTGACGCCCGTCTGGTGAATAGGCATCTTCTGAACGCAAACGGCGGTTGGCGGTGTATTTGTTGACCATGGAGTCCATACATCCTGGCGCTATGCCGAAGAACAGCCTTGGGCGCCCTAACTTTTTGAAGTCGCGGTAGTCGCCGTGCCAGTCTGGCTGCGGGACTACGGCAACCCTATAGCCGGCAGCCTCCAGCGTACGTCCGATGACGGCCACGCCGAATGACGGATGGTCGACGTACGCATCGGCTGAGAAGAGGATGATGTCCACCTCCTCCCAGCCGCGTAGTTCGAGTTCTTTCTTCGTCGTCGGCAGAAAATCCGTCAGCCTGTATTCCATTGCCTTGGTGAGCGTCCTCTTGTTTAGTTGAACGGCGTTCCTTGGAAGGCTCGTGTCGTCATACCGAGATTGTCATTGCCCCTGTTTTTCCAGTTGATGTAAAGCAGTACCAGTTGCTGCAGTCCGTACGCCTTCATGTTAGGATGATAGATAACGTCGAGGCAGAGGTCGAGCAGCCGCTTGTCCTTGCCGGCTTCCGACTCAAGCATAGCCCGTATGTTGAGCTTGAGCTTGTCCAGGACCTGTTCGTCGACGTAGCCGTTAGAGTCAATCAGGTCACGGAAGAACTGGTAGTCTTCAATGGTCTGCAAGTGTTCTTCACTAATTTCGATACTTCTTGTTCCGCTGGAGTTTGTTTGAATCTTGTTCATCTTTTTCAGGTTATTAAGTTTGGTTATTATGGTGAGTTTATTTTAACAGGAAATTCAGTATTCCACGCATCATGGCATTTTGCTTCTGGCTGCCTTGAATGCACTCGAAGGGGAATCCCATGACAAAGAGTTTCGTATTGCCTTGCTTGTAGGCGACGGCAGCGTCCTGCCCGTCGGCATACTGCATGACGGTGAAGGCAGGCTTGACGGGTTGCAGTATGTCGGCAGACGTGGCGGCATAGTGCTGGTCGTTCAGCTGTTTCCAGTATGTCAGCGACGTTCCCAGTCCGTTGACGGTGTTGGAGGGCGTGCTGCTTTTTCCTGCATAGCGGCACTTCAGCACATTCATGAGGAAGCGTTGTTCTGCGTCGCTCATCATGTCGCTGCCGACGTAGGCACCGCTGACCATCAGCGCCCCGCCCATCATGGTGTAGCTCTGCAGAATGTGCTGCGTGGTGGTGTTGAAGGTCTTGTAATAGTTCAGGCTGTGTCCGTCGTCACGTTCCAGTCCTAACACATAGTCTATCATGTCATATTGTGCCAGTTTGAGTTTAGCCGTTTCCAGCGCCTCACTGGCGCAGCTGACGATATTGTACGCCCCTGCCTGCTGGATGGCTTTGGCATGGGTCATGACGTAGTTGAAGTCGTTGCCGGCAATGACTTTTCCTGCCAGCTCGTTGGTGCTGTATCCCAAGCCGCCGCCTTCGATGCCCATCTTACTGCGGTCGAAGTTGACCTGCCGGCCCACCCATCCTAATGTCGGTCCATAGGTGACGCCAGGGTCTTCGTCCAGATCGAAGCCTTGTTCCTGTGGCGTGTTGCGGACAGCTGGCGATGACAGGCGGTGGAAGCCGTTGATGATCATGACGGTCTTGGTGGCTGCCGGATGATAGAGGGCTGATAGCACTTCCGTGGGGAAACTTCTGCCGCCCCTGTTGACTGCCACCACCTTGAAGTGGTAGAGTATGCCCGGCTCAAGGCGCATCTCGTAGCTGGTCTTGGCACGTATAAAGGTACCGTTGTCAAAGTCGGCATCCTCGATGGCGGTGTACAGGATATATGCTGTGGGCCTTGACGTCGGTTCCTGCGGGTCGTTGACCATACTCCAGCTCAGTTTCACCTTGTCCTTGTCAGTAAATTCAATACGGAAATGGTTCGGCGCCAGCGGCGTCACCATATATGACGTGCCATGCTGGTCGTTGATGTAGCGCAGAATGGTCTTGTAGATAGAGCGTGCCAGCGTGAAGCGGAAGTTGGGGTCCTGTCCGTAGCGCATATCAGGGAAATTCTGGTGCGACATGGTTTCCAGGATGGCACTTGGCACCTCGGGCAGTCGTGTCTCCGAGTAGTTGCGGTCGAAGAGCTCGCGGCGGTTCCACTGGTTATACTTGTATTTGATGTCTAACTGTTCGTTGGAGAGCAAGGCGTCAGCCAGGTCGCGTGAAGCCATGCGCGAGATGCCCGCATTCAGTTTGCCATTGTTGTGGTTGGTGGTGCAGATGGCCAGCGAGCCGATGAGTCCCACGCCATCCTTGGCATAGCCGGCATCGCTGTGTACTGCCAGCGACAGTTCTATGGGCACCTTACGCCCCTCAATGGAAGGCATATAGCAAGAACCGCCACCCAGCAGGTTGGTCATGTGCGAGCGGACATTGATGTCGTCGGCATAGTCATCCTGACCGTTCTTGCTGCTATAGACGGCGTAGGGCATTCCAGCCCATTGCGCATAGTAGCGTGCGCCCTCGACGGCACGCGGCATGCCGCTGGTCTGCCCGAAACGCTGTATATTGCCCATGCCGCCACCGAAGCGTACGGCATCGGTAGTCACCACGCCGTCCTGGTCGCTTTGGTTGGTCACCGTGATACGGTTGAACTCGCTGTAGCCGGCATCAAAGTCGAAGGTGCCGAGGTAAACCCATGTGTCGCCACCCATCTGCTGGTTGACTCGGAACTGGGTGCACTCACCACGGTGCCAAACGGTGTATAGGGCATTGTCGACGCTCTTCGGCAGCGTCTGATAGCTGACATAGACAGCATAGCGTCCTGCCTTGCGGAAGTCGGGCTGATAGCTTGCCAGACTGTAGCGCGACTTGCTGCTGGTGGTTTTGACCATACGTGCCGTGCCAGCCTCGAATGGGTTCTCGCCGTCCTGATAAGTGCCGCCGTGCATGGCAAAGCCCCGCTGGGGTGCCGACTGCCATTTGCCGTGTGAACTCACCTCGATGTAGTTGTGCTTGGAGCCGTCGTTGTCGACGATGACCTCCTCAGTCTGCCAGTCACGTTCGCGTGGCGTGAAGACCACGGCACCGGCATTCTCAAGCATCGGGATGAGGTAGGGGACGACAATGGTCTGGGTGAACAGGTCCTCGGTGGTGCCGAAGAGGTTCGGACGCTGCCAGCGCCAGTAGCCCTTCTTCTGGTCGTAGAAGTTGCCGTGGCTGGCCCACAGCGACACATGGCGGTTTTGCAGTCCGTGTGTGGTCTTGGTAGGGTAGGAGATGTTTTTCACCCACGGCTCGCCGTCGTAGTCAATGTCACCCCACAGGCGCGACTTGTCTGCATTCTGTGACAAACGGTTGGGAATCAGTTCGTCGATGGTCATGCCGTTCGTCATAATGGTCACCTTGTAGTCGCGGTAGACCTTGGGCAGCTCGCCTTTTACCTTTTTATAAATATGTGCCGTAATCTCCGGCGTAAACTCCTGGGCAGCAAAAAACTCGTCTGCTGTGATGACCAGTGTCCGTGCCTGGTTGTCCAACTGATAGCTGACCATCTTGGGGGGCTGCGTCAGACGCGTCCCCTTGGGCTTGTACTTACTGAAATACTTCTCCAGGTTCACAACCATCTTTGCCTCGTCCTTGGCAGTCTGAGGCATGGCATTGGAAGAAAACAATAAAATAGCTATGAAAAATAGTAGTATTCGCCGTTGCATCTTACACTTCACCAATCGTAAACTTCTCCGGCTTCTTGCCTTTGAAGTCCTTGAAATATAATTTGATCTCACGCATCTGTGCTTCCACGTCACCATTCGGAATGATGGTCTTGGTGCAGTATATCTGGCGCTTCTCGTAGTCCAGACCGTACAGCAGGATGGGAAGGTTGGCCTTCTGGGCTATGAAGTAGAAGCCTTTCTTCCATTCCGGATTAGCAGAACGCGTCCCTTCCGGGGTGATGCACAGGTGAAATGTCTCTGACTGACGGGCTGTCTCGGCAAGGTTGTCGGTCATGCTCGTTTTCTTGGTACGCCACACGGGTATTCCCCCCATCTTGCGGAAGATGGGACCTAACGGCCAGAAGAACCACTCCTTCTTCATGAGGAAGTTGCTCTTCAGATTTTCCGCCCTGTTATAAAGTTGTCCTATGAGGAAGTCCCAGTTGCTGGTGTGCGGTGCTAAGCAAATGATGTACTTGTCGGGGTGCGCCTCGGTAATCTCGGTCGTCCACCCCATGCATTTATACAATAGCCAGCGGCTCAGTGATTTTAACATGTCTCTTTAATGCAGATTGTTGATTTGGTCAATAATGTCGCTGGCTTGTGCCGTAAACTTCTCCCTGAGGTCGCGGAAATAGACCTTGGCGGCCATGCCCGGCTCAGGATGCGAGATGCGTGCCGTGAAGTCATCCTGCGTGTGGATAATGCTGTACAGCAGGGCGTCAACATTACCCTGATCGGCATTGTGTCCGTAGAGTGAGGCAGCAATACACTCGGCGAAAAGTTCTTCACAAATCAGCTTGATTCCCTTTTTCAATGTTCTCTTGTTTGCCATAATAATCCTCCTTTTTAAGTTGATTACGTGTTACAATCGTCAATGATCATTTTTGATTTATTGGCAAAGATACGAAAAAATATTTATACTGCAATAGTTTTCGATACAAAAAAACTTAAAAAGCATTCCCCCGCCCCCCAATTATCAATTATCAATTGTCAATTAGCGAAGCGAAGCGAACGCGCAATTATCCATTATCCATTATCAATTATCAATTATCAATTAGCGAATGCGCAATTATCCATTATCCATTATCAATTAGCGAATGCGCAGTATAAGGTACTCTGACTGCGTGCCGACACGTATCTTCGGTCCCCAGATGCCCAGACCGGAACTGATGTAGTAGTGCGTGTTGCCGCGCTGGTGACGCCCCCACGACTTCTCGTACACCGCATCCGTTATCCACGAAATAGGCCATACCTGTCCGCGATGGGTGTGACCGCTGAACTGAAAGTCGATGCCTGCCCGCTCTGCCTCCTCCAAATGGTAAGGCTGATGGTCCAGCAGGATGGTAAAGCCCTCCAAACCCTTGGCAAGGTCCTTCACGCTGGCCCTGCGTCGCGCCATCCTGTCGTTGCGCCCGATGATGTCAACACCCTTGAAATGCGCCACAGAGTCTTTGAGCAGTACGATGCCCGCATCCTTGAAGAAACGCTCCGACCCCTCCACGTCGCTGAAGTATTCGTGGTTGCCGAGGACAGTATATATAGGTGCCTTGATGCGATGCAACTCTTCCGCATAGTTGCCCTCGACCACGGGGCGCAGACTCCTGTCAATGACGTCGCCGCCAATGAGAACCAAGTCAGGCTTCTCCGCATTGATGAGGTCAACCCACCGCGCCAACTCCGCCTTGCGGTTGTGATAACCAAGGTGCAGGTCGCTGGCCAACACAATGGTCAGAGGCTTTTCTATAGGTTTCTTGGTGGTCAGCACCATTTCCTCGCGCTGCTTGTGGTGATACTGCATGGTGCCCAGCGCCATGACCAACGCCACGATGCCTACCACTGACAGTAGTCCCGTCAGACTGTCCTTCAGCCAGGTTCTCGGCAGCAGATGACACAACGAGGCGATGTCAGCCAACAGGAAGACGATAAAGAGGTACAAGAAAGCTATCAACCACGTATTGCCGACCTCATAGAACACCGTAGCCACTCTGACAGGTACGCGCTCCGTCACGAAGAAACCCACGAAGAAACTCATGAACCACAGCAGGAACACGCCCGTGACAATCCACTTCAACAGCCATCCCGTCGGCGTGATGCGCCACAAGTGCCAGCTGACATATCCAGTAAGCCCCACAACCAGGGCCAGTATCATTATAAACATTTTCATGCTTGCAAAGGTACGAATAAGCGAGAACAATTCAAAAGGAAAACACTGCAAAGGTACGAAATCTTTCCGACTCCTGCAAATAAAATGCCCAAAATCCGCCCTTTTTGAGGCCTGTTTTTCGCCCGTTTTTTGCAAAAAAATCCGCGCCGCCTCCCGCCAGCCGTTTACTACGGGTAAAAGGCCCTTTTACTCCGACTAAGCGACCCGCTTACTACGAGTAACCCTCCTCAGGCGAACGGGTCAACCAATTCCGTACGGAAACGTCCTAACGTCCCATCCTATCGTCCCATTCTTTGTCCACTTGCGAGCCGAAAAATGGTTGCACTACGGGCTGAGTGAGTGAAACTTGCGCCACATGAAGACATTTACTTGAAGTAAACCGATTAATTTTCACGAAAATTTGAGAGCTTGCTTCATCCTAACCATCAGCGGGGACCATCAGAAGGCTTGAATTTTCACGAAAATTTAAAGACATGATTGGCTATAAACATGCCTAAATGGCGTTTTTGAATCGACTCAAGATGAAGCTAAATCGCATTGTGCGCGAGAACACCCTGGAAAATGTGTCACCCTTGTGTCAGCGTGTGTCACCCTTTAAAACGCTGCTCGGTCTTTGTACATCGATGTTGTGTCAGCGTGTCAGCCTGTTTTTCAAAAAATCATAGTATATAAACCATTAAGTATTCTTATCGCTCTCTCCGCTGTATATTCGTCAAGCCCGAAAAAAGGATTTACTATAAGCAACCTCGATATTTGATGCTCAATAAAATTGCAGGCATCTAAATCATCAATGATAACATAACTACACTCTGTAGAACATTCTTTGAGCCATGCGTCTATTTCGTCTCCACGTTTATGATTTGCAGTAGGTGGTGTTACATCTGTTACAAAGCCAGGCAACCCTCTGTATTTCCACATATCTAAGATTTCCTTATAACTCATATAGTCCTTCCATGTTGATGAAACTACAATGTCAGCCCCTGTATTATCAATGATGTGTTTAAGGTTTTTTACACACTCTGGATCAAATAGCAAGCCATATTCATCAGAGATAGGTTTACCAGCTTCACTAAGAATGTGGTCGTAATACTCCGTATCCATCACACCATCAAAATCAAGGAAGATAATCTTATTACCCATAATATCTACTATTGTGAATTCCCAAAGCCTCTAACTTGGATATATCAAGCTTCTTCGGCATAATCTTCATGTACTTGGGAAAATGCGTTATTGCAGAAAGCACTAGTGGAGTCACCCAAAACAAACCATTATGCTTTTTCATGCAGTCCAAGTTTACATAGTATTCTGCTCCGCTGGAATCCGAAGCTTTTCTGCATTGGGCAAAGCAGCCTTCTTCTTGGTCTATATAATATAAGTCATCAGACATCTTGATGATTATTTCAGCATGTACCCCATCATACGAGAATGCCTCACAAAGTGTGTCTAGACCACGTATTACTTTTAGTTCATCAAGTAGATAAGTTCTCATAGGATCATTAATGTACCAATTGCCATCTTCCTTTATAAATGGAATCCACCAAATGATTTTCATACCATAAAAGTCTTGAACAAAATACCTTGTATGTTCCCATTTAATATCATCATTTTCTGGTTGGGTAATGTCCTCAATATGTTCAAACCTTCCAAATATGGGATGTTTCTTATATGTATCTACTAAATCGGATGGAACATATAGTTTTGTCCAGTTTGGATATTTGATGCTAAAGGGGTTCCGTTCTTCACTAAGGAGTTCTCGATGTCCATAAATCTTTAGGTTATCTAAGTCTCTAACCTTTATAATCAAGTTCTTTATCGTACAATTCAAGAATGCATCTTCTAACACCTTTAATGTACTTGGGAGAGATACATATGTAAATGACGAACCAAAGAAAGCTGCCTCTTCAATTACTTCTACACCTTCTGGAATAGATAAACAGCACACACGAATACCCTTTAATGAAGCAAAGCCGATCTTTCTCAGAGTACTTGGGAAAGTAACCATTTCAATTTTGTAACAGTAGCTAAAAGCATTCTCTCCCACTTCTTCAACACCTTCTGGAATGATAGTCTCTGTAATGGAAGTATCTGCAACCCCCACTACAATCTTTCCATCCTCACTCAAAACCAAACCATTCTTTTCAATGGTCTTATCATTTTGTTTATCCATATTACCAACGATATTTACTCAGAACTTCGATTACTTCCATCCATGTTTTCTAATCACTTCCTTAATAACTGGGTCATTCCAAACGGAATCCATCAAGAGTAGAGATGAACGTACTTTAACTACATCATCTCCAAAGATCTCGTATGCTGACTTACCTGAATCAAGAATAGCTTGACAGCACATTATATAGTGAGAACAAAGAATAGGATGACTCATATACTCAAGTGCATGCGTTCTATCTTGAATCGCATAAGTTTGTGACATATCACTTTTACCAAGACCTTTCATTTGTGGAAATATATACCAAATCCAGTGACCTGTTTTCTTTCCACTCAGAATTTCTTGGACTGCTTCATCGAACACATAATCTTGTGCTCTTAAAAAATGATCTACCATCCGAATTTACTTATTACTTCTTTATAAATAGGTTCATTAGATACTTTTGCACAAGTTAAAATAGACTTTCTTATTAAGTCTAATCCATCTTCTGGCAGTATTTCTTGTAATTTTTCTGCATATCTTAGAAAATAATCAGCAACATATAAAGCTTCATCCTTATAAGTATCAAATAATAGTTTAAAATCTTCGAGAGATTCAATATAACCACCATCTTCAACTAATGTAGGACAGCTTACATCCAACCTATGTTTATAACTATAAGGAATTCCATTTTTATCAAATTTGGTAGTCTTCCAATTAATAAGAAGTAAATCATGAAAACAATGATAGTTCCAATAAAATTCAAGCAATGTAGTTTTGTCCATTATTTTTTGATTTATTATCATTATATGCGAATGGGCTCTTTAGAATAAGATTTCCGGTACTAGGATCTATATATGAAGGTTCAAAATCAAGAATATTCCAAGCAGATTTTGGATTAGGAGCTGTTGGACTAAATATATATTCATTCATTGATGCTCTTTGTTTTAAATTAGTTATTCATCTATTTCACAGCAAATATTATGCCATTCTTACTGTTTCGTCAGATAATTAGTCTATCTTTTACTAATCATAACAATCATCTGGATATACCTCAGAAGGTGCATACCATGTGATACCATATTTCTCTTTGAGAATCATTTTCTTCATTCCCGTTTGCCAAGTCATATTCCAGGCGTGTGATACCATCTATGGCGAATTGGGTAAAGACTTCTTTCTCCACCTCTTGCTCTATTTTCAGGAAATCTGGAGATTGGTCTATAGCCTTGTTATGCTCCCGATATTCATTAGCTTCATCAATTCGTTGAGAATACGGATGCTCAATGGGGCTATATTTATTTACTGTTTTTTCTTCAATTTCTTTTTCCATAATTGTTTGTTTATGTTTAGGCTACCACTTTAATAAAGCAACAAATAAGTGAATTTTACTAATTGTTTAAATACCGATCACATAAATCACAATGCTACTGAAGCCGAAACGATTCGTGATATCTTAAATGTTCTGCGACTAGTTATTGCAACATCCAATTCAGAACCATTCAAAGCCCCCCAGTCGTTAGCTCTATAATAACTGAAGCAGTCTGCATCAATGCAGTTTGCATATTGTGTTGACGGTCGGGGATTCCTAATTGTTAGGCTTTTTTCTTCCCCTTTCGCATTCACGTAAACAATATCTATCCCTACGGGCTCAAGTTCGCACTCAGCAATTGCTTTAGCTTTTGCTGCTTCGTATGATGCGACTACATTTTGAAATTCATTATATGTCATAGATTGTATTGTTTTTATACATTCATTAATTCGTTTAAGATTCACGAAAGACCATAATAAACCCGACCATTGTCATTATTTATTTTCAATACTATAACTTTGATCTTATCCCCTTTTTTGAAATCGTTTATTCCTTTTCCACTTTTTATTATATTATTCCTGCGAATAAGGCCCTTCCCTACATTGGGGACCCTTACAAAAAGACCGAATGGAGCTTTCCCTTCAACGACTCCATCATATATAGTGTTCTGCATGTTTATTTGCCCATGCGTATCAGTGTCATCTTTTTCTATTTCTTTTGGAAGAGTCTTTTTTATATATTTTCTTCCTCCCCACCTTTGTTTAATTTCTTCAGTAACTTCGAACCGATTTTGTCCTAAATAATTAATCTTATAGAAAGTAAAAGGTATATATTCTTGAAAATTCTCATCTACCACTCCCCATTTATTATAACCTTTGGCACAAATCAGTTTGCCATCAACAAAGTCTTCAAAATCAGTATAATTTTGATTAGATATGCACACGCCATTCCTATTCACAAATCTCTGTTTTCCTTGCAAAGGATATATTTCTGCAGTCATCCCATTACTTAATGCTTTGTACTCTATGATTTCTTCCCCTTTTTCGTTAATATATCCCCAATTTTCATAAGCAAAATTATTATCAGAAGAGAATTTTAAAGCTTGGGCTTTACCATCAACAAAATCTTCTAACTGGTTATATTCAAAAGGAATAAGAGTTTCTCCTCTGACATTAATAAATCCCCATAAATCCCCTTTACTTGCACGCGCTTTTCCATTCTTAAATGAACATATCTCATCAAACTCAAATGGAATAGTTACACATCCATTCTCATCAATAGCCCCCCATTTAAAATCGTCATTTTGTGCGATCGCAGAACCATTGATAAAACCTTTAATATCATAATATTCAAATGGAATAAGCGTCCTGCCTCTCTGGTCAATAACACCATACATATCATCTATGACACAGATAGCCTTTCCTTCTGAGAAGTCTGAGACTTTGTCATAATTAAAAGAAATACCTCTTCCTCCTTCTCCATCTACAAAACCCCATTTGCTTGAAAGACGTGCTTTGATTTTTCCTTTTTGGTATTCTCCAAGCTCATCGTATTTAAAGGGAACTATTATTGTGTTATGCGTATCAATGATTCCCCAAGAACCTTTTATCTTTGCTGTGATTTTCCCTTCTTTAATCTTTCCTAATTCATGATAATCACAAGGTACAGTTTCTTCTCCTCGATCATTAACTACCCCCCAGTAATAACCATTATGTACTCTTGCATACCCTCCAGAGAAATCATCTATGTTATGATAAAAAAAGTCAATGATTACTTGTTCATTAGAATCAACTAAACGGCAATTGTCATTGAATTTTGAAATATCTTTTATTAATCCATTACTTAATATTTTTCTTTCATAGATTTCCTCTCCTTTCTCATTTATATACCCCCACTTTTTATTTTTCATTGCGCAGGCATGTCCATTATTGAAATCTTGTATTTCATCAAACACCATTTCTGTGACAACAGTCTTTTCAGGGCTCATCAAGCCATACATGTTACGATCATGATAATTATACTTTACCATTCCATTACTTAATGTCGTATATACATAATTGTCTTGGCTCTGTTCCTCAGGAGTCAAAATCTTTCCTTTACAATTAATTATCTCTATTTTCTCATTATCTTCTATTACAGCTTTTCCTTCATTCAATTCTCCTATTTCTTTATATTTTACAGGCAGTATTATTTGACCTTGGGCATCTAGAATACCCCATTTGTATATTTTGCGAACCGCATAAATATTCTCAGAGAACTCTTTTAGTTCATCATATTCAAACGGAATCAGTGTATTGCCTTCAAGATCAATCAATCCATATTTATTGTTTTTCTTTGCTTTTACCTTTCCATTAGGCAAGATTTCTATACCATCACAACTAAGAGGAATAACAATGTTGTTATTGTTATCAAAGGCTCCACAAAATCCACCTTTACGAACGAGTATCATGTTTTGGACAACACCTTCAATGAAGATTCGGCTGTCTGATAGAGGGATGAGAATATCTCCTTTTTTATTTACAAGTCCCCATCTTTCATGTGTAACAACATGAGAACGATTATAGTATCTACGTTGATACCTGTTCCATTCTCTATAATTCTCCCATCTATCTTCTTTCTGACAAATAACAGAAATGTTATAAATGAAATTATCAAGTTTGTTAAATTGAAAATCCAAAACGGTTTCACCATTGACATCAATTACTCCCCATTTTCCATACTTACGCGCCCATGCTCTTCCTTCAGAAAAATCTAATATGTCATCATATTCAAACGGAATGATGATATTATTATCTTTGTTAATAACCCCACACTTATTCCCGTTGATAGAGCAACCATATAGAGAAGCCGATACATCTGGGGTGATTTTTATCTTAAATAGTCCAACCTTGATTATTTGAAGACTTATGAAACATATAGGGATAACTTCATTTCCTTTAATATCAATTACTCCCCAGTATTCTCCCTTTTTTACTTCTATTTCACCATTATAGACATTTCCTATCTCATCATAAATTAAATCGGTTACGATTTCTCCAGAAAGTTTCTTGATTCCGATTTTATTCTGTATCACAGATTTATATTTAAGAAGAACATGACCCAAATCGCTGTTCTTGAAGATTTCTTCACCTTTCTCATTAATAGTTCCCCATTCAGCTTCATCATTCTTGTCTCGTTTTATTGCGACTTCTGCTTTCCCATCAATAAAGTTCTTAATTTCTATGAAAAGTTGATCAGTTAGAATCTTCTGGGATGAATCCATTAGACCACATGTTCCATTGAAGCGAGATTTGTATACATAAAAACCATTATTCAAAATGGACAGTTCGGGTATTTCATTTCCATTAATATCTATCTCTCCCCATATTTTTCCCTTTTTTACTATTGCTTTATTATCTACAAAATCCTTAAATTTGTCATATATAAAAGGTATTATTGTCTTACCTTCAATATTTATACCTCCCCATTTATTATCACTTTCATTTCGCCACGAATTCATCTGTTTGTTTTGGCAAACAAATAAGTTGTGATACATATCCCTTACCACACGAAATCGAGGTTCAGTTAGAGGCTTTTTGTCGTTCGTCATTAGTCCATATGCTTTATAGAAATTAGAATAGTATTTATAATATCCACCCCCTACAGGATAAGCCTCACATACTTCCTTCCCTTTGTTATCAAGTATTCCCCAATTATTATCCATCAAAGCCTTAATTTGACCATTATTTAGGTCAACAACTGCATCGTATATAAATTCGCATTCATTATTTGGTGAATCTGAAAATAAGCCATATCTTTCCCTATATAAAGAATGATACATTTTGAGCCCGTTACTAAATTGTATTATCTCATATACCTCATTCCCTTTTTCGTCAATAAGTCCCCATTTATTGTTCTTTTGAGCCTTTGCTCTGCCATTTGAGAACTGGGTAATTGAGTCAAAGCCTCGTTTGATTTCTTCACCTTTATAATCAACAAGGTTACGGAATCTATTATCATAAACGGAGAACAGTCCATCTTTTAAATCCCTTATATCATTATATTCAAAATTGCAGATTTTTTCTCCTTTGAAGTTTATAACACCCCATTTTTCTTTTTTTCTGACCCATGCAAAGCCTGAATAAAAAGGATGGGCATCATAATAAGTTGGCACAATAACATCCAAATCACCAATTCTATAGCCCCATAATCCATTTCTTTCATCTTTATATGGCTCGGGAGTAATTTCTCCAGACTCTATCAGAGGATAATAATATGCCAATCGTTCCCGCCTTTCCCTTCGGGCTAATGCCTGTTCATAAAGTAACTTTCGTTTTTCAATACTATCGAAAATCTTTCTCCAGCGATCTTCCTTGATACGCATCCAATCATCAATTATTTGCTGTTTTTCTGGTGAGTAGGAATGATAAAAATCTTGGTCACTGTCATGATAATATGACTCATAATTATTGTTATCTAACACAATCTCATCAAAAGGAACCAATTCTGGTCCTTTCCAAGTTATTGATATGTTTTTCTTTTCATCTAAAACAGGTACTTGCCAATAACAATTCAGCATAAGGCGCTTTTGACGAATGGACTCTTCGTAAGCAAATTTTCGATTAGAATCCAGGCTTCCAAGATATTTCCTGTTATTTGTGTTGTTGTAATAATCAAGCGAATCAAACACAAACACATTTCTTCTATTCATGTAAAGTATATCCTTTTCACACATTCTTTGGTGGTGGACTGAAAAATCAGGAAATACCCATAAATAAAACATCTTTTGCATTTTATAGAACGCATTTCTTCCAACCAACAAACCTATTTGCGGATTACTGATTAAAGCATCGAAACAGACCTTATTGTCATCACGATATATTGAGTAAAGCGATGGCCTACGATAACCTGTTATTTCAGGGGTATTTATCACTTTGTTGACCTCTATCTCCTTGAAATCAGCAGATAATTCAAGAATCTCTTTCAGTTTTGAAAGCATATCTTGGTGTAAAACAGATTCCCTAAATTGGTTCTCTGAAGAGATAATAATTCGCGAGGGATCAATATCATTTGTTGTTTTAAGTGGACAAGTGTCATCACTATCTTGGTAATGTGAGAAGAATGGAAAGAAATCACCTTCATATGTTCGTACCTTGAGTCCAACAGGCTGCCCACAAAAAGGACAAACATATTTTGATTCACCACTCTTATAAGCAGCGGTCAGAGTCGCACGCATATTGAAAATGATGTCTTGTGGTTTATCATCTAATATTTCATCAGCAGTGTAATTATTGCCATCCTCCTCGTCTCCAATCAACCATACAGAGCGACGAAGTGAATGAGGTAAACTAACATCATCAAGAGCTAACATTTGATTAAAGTGATTTTCCATATGATATTTTCTTTCATTTATTTAATATCCCACTCCATAGAAAAGAAGGGAGAATCTCTCAGTTCCCAAGATGAAAGCAGGTTAGTAATATCTCAGAACGTGGGACTATTGATTGCTCAATCGTTCGGTTTCTGTGGCAAAAATAGTGAAATAATTTGGAAATAACAAGAATGCAGAGGGATATTTTCATCTAACAATGACGAAATACCCGTCTGAGTGTATGAAATGATAATTGCTTATAGTCCTAATTCCTGTATTAAAGTCGGTTCTTATTCTTGTTTATGTATGCGATTATTTATGTAATCTAATAACTTTATGACATTATTGGTACTATCTTTCAGGAAAAATGCATAACTTTGCAGCCGACATCAAATATTACAGTCATGACAACCTTAGAACTCAGAACATCCATCATGGCAGAACTCGACCAGATGAGCGTCGAGATGCTGGAGAACGTGTCGCACTACGTCCGCCGACTCCGTCGTCACGCCCGAACTGTCAACAAGACCGATGCCAAAAAAGAAGTCCCAGACATAGTGCTTAGTCTGCTTGGCGCAGGGACTCCTGTGGCCGATGACGACTTAAACGCTCGCAAAGCCTATAATGAATACTTGGAGGAAAAGTACAAATGACACGCTTATTTCTTGATACCAATATTGTTGTTGACCTGCTTGACCGCCGTGAGCCTTTCTGCCACGATGCTGTTCGTCTCTTCACTATGGCCTATCTTTGCAAAATAAATTAACAATCGGAAAATTACACCATCAATGAGAAGATGCTTTGCCAGACTGTTGTTTGCTGCTGTTGCCTGTTTTATGGCAACGGTTGACGTGGCGGCGTACGACGGCGGGAAGGTGTTTTATCAGTTTAATGCTTCCAACGGTCTGGCTGACAATAGTGCGCAGACTATCATGTGTACCAAGACGGGGCGCATGGTGATTTCTACTATCGGCCATATCAATTTCTATGATGGTGACAGGTTTACCCATATTGACCCTACGACGGGCAACGTATTCCCGCTGCCGAAGTATAATGGCCACTACCGCATGATGTTTGACCGTCATCACCACCTGTGGCTGAAGGACAAACTGGTGGTGTCGTGCGTAGACCTGGGTACTGAAAGCTTCATCGACGACGTCGGTGGGGTGTTCAGGGAGTTGGGCATGAAGCAGCGTGTGGACGACTTGTTTGGCGACACTAACGGCGGGCTATGGATGCTGTCGGGCAGTAAACTGTATGGCGACGACGGCGGCAAGGCGGTGGCTTTAGGCAAGGTTGACGCAGAGCTGCAGGACGTGGATGCTAACGAGGAGGGACGATTACTGCTGTTCTATAGTGATGGCAAGGTGAAGGTCTACGACAGGGCCAGCGGGCGAGTGTTGTATGAGGATGCAGCGCTGACGGGGGCAGATACGGCCAACTATGCCAGGTCGTCGGTGATCATGCGTGAGGGCAGCAGCTACTATCAGATACGCAATGGCAGCCAAGGGGCTTTGCTGTTGTGCTACCATGCCGACACGCGACAGTGGGAGCGCATGATGGACATGCCTTACCACCTGAACAATATGACGCTGAAGGACAGCGTGCTGTATGTGGCTTCAGAGTACGGCTACTGGGAATATCATCTGGCAACGAAGGAGAAGTACCACGTGGAAACGCTGACGCTGAGTAAGGGCAGGACGCTGCAGACGGATGTCAATGCGGTGTGCTTCGACCGCCAGGGTGGTCTGTGGATAGGTACGGAGCGCCGCGGGCTGCTCTATGCGAAGCCGACGAAGTCGCCGTTTAAGCTGCTGGCTTTAGACGATCCGCAGGCTGCTCCGCTGAAACGGCTGTTGGATCAACGTGTCAGGGAAACGAGGAATAATACGGGGCGGCGCGTCAACTGCACGTACCGTGACAGCCGCGGATGGCTTTGGACGGGCACATATATGGGCCTGGAACTGATGATGCCTAATCAGAAGACAAAGCACCTGTTGGGCAGGAAGGACGGTCTGATGAACGAGATGATACACAGCATCATAGAGGACGACAACCACCACTTGTGGGTGGGAACGAGCTACGGTATCTCGTATCTGTCGGTTGACAGCGGTAAGCTGAAGCGTGTTGAGACGTTCACGACCTATGACGGTGTGCCTGACGAGACGTTTGTCAACGGTGCAGCCATCAAACTGGATGACGGCACGATAGTCATGCAGATGCTGGACCACATTATTTGCTTCGACCCCAATGTTTTCTTCGGCGATGAAGTATTGCACGTCCCTCTCTATCCGAAGCTGGTACGACTGCTGGTCAACGGTAGCAATATGAAGGCGGGGCAAGACATGGACGGCAGGGTGATACTGAGGAAAACCATTTCGCGCATCAGGGAGCTGACGGTGGACTATGACCAGAATTCGCTGTCGCTGACATTCTCGGCGCTGAACTATTTCCGCCCGATACAGACCTACTACCGTTTCCGCGTCAAAGGGGTGATCAACGACTGGCAGCTGCTGTCGTATAATAACTCCAACGGACTGGTTGACAAGGCGGGGCTGCTGCACTTGCCGCTGCCCGGACTGCATCCCGGCAAGTATGTCATTGAGGTGCAGGCCTCCATGCTGCCAGACTACTGGCCTGTGGAGCCTTTAACGTGGACCATCAATGTGGAGCAGCCCTGGTGGCGTTCTACGGGTATCTATATCCTCATGCTGATGGTGTTGGTGGCGCTGGCTCTTGCCAACATCTACTACTTCTTCCGCAATACGCGCATGCGCATGCTGGTCAATAACGAGGAAAAGGACATCATCAAGCGCATCAAATACTATGCCCAGCGTTGCGACTATCTGACGGGAGAGGTGCTGACACCCTATAGCTATGTGTCGGGGGCGCTTCGTGACAGTAAGGACGAGACGAACCAGCGCTTCATGGAGGCTATGCTGAAGATAGTGCCTTTCATCTTGCAGGCGAAAGATGCCGACATCACCATGCAGCAGCTGGCTCAGGTGGCAGGCATAGAGACGGACGCGCTGCACGAGATGCTGGCAGACAACCTCTACAAGAGTCCGCGACAGTTAGCAGGAAAACTGCGCCTGCAGCAGGTGGCAGAATTGTTGCCGAATACGGAGATGACGGTGGAAGAGATAGCTGAGCGTTTCAACTTTGTATCGCCCAACTACCTGATTGCGTCTTTCTATCATGAATACAGGATGACGCCGATGGCTTATCGGAATTCCAAGGCGCGATAACCTACCAGACGCCACGTGCGCTCACCAGAGCCTTTATAATATACCAGCACCTGATAGCGGTTCTCGGTCTGATAGAAACTGCCCTCTGAGGCAGGGATGCCACCGTCGGCTGTCAGGAACTGGTAGGAGTAGTATCCCTGCTTCTGCAAGATGGAGGCATGATAGGTTTGCTGCTGCTCGTCGTAGGTCATGTGGTAATGATGACGGTCAGCATCGGTCGTCCAGTGGCCGTCAATATAGATATCGCCCTGATATGGCGACTGCAGCGTATAATTCACCCACACATAGTCGCACGTGTAGTTGATTTCAGTACGATTGCTATTACGGATGCAGAAGGCACCGTCAGCATCGACGTCGGTGAGGTAGTTGCGGCGAACGGTGGCGGTGAAAGGGTAGGCCTGGTAGTTCTTACCGTCCCAGTCAATGCGGTCAAGGCCCATGGTAGTATGGCTGACGTCCAGTACCTCAAACTTATGGTATTCGTTGCCGGCATCGAAGATGAGCTGACGGTTATGCTGCCACGACAGTCCAGTGCCTTGGATGTAGTCGGGACGGATATTGTGGCGTGCATTGTCCTCGCGCCAGTTCTGCATGACCACCATGCGGAGCTGCTCGTCGATGTCGGTGGGGTGCAGCGTGTTGTAGTTGACGGACACTGACAGCTGCTGGTGGCTGTTGTTAAGGTCGACGTCGGTATTCGTCGTAGCTTCCATTCCTATGGCCATCAGTGGTTCTACTACATAGAACTCAACCTTCAGCACGCATTCGTTGTCTTCGTCCTCGTCGTAAACGGTCAGACGGTAGTTGCCGCTCATCTTCAGGCGGCACTGCTCGTTGGGAATGGCAAGCTGGTAGTGGGTGTAGAGCACCGTGGTGTTGATGCTGTTGACATAGTCCTCGATGGGATTGCCGTTGAAGCCCTCCAGCCATTCGCTCTCAAACAAGTCGTCGGAGGGCGTCCAGTCGGCCTCGCAGTGTTCCAGCCGGTAGACGAAGCGGTGGTAGTCGTGCGACAGCTCGTCGAAGCCGATCAGCATCCTGTCGCCGCTTCCCAGTTCCATGACGGGACGATTCATCCAGTCGCCGTTGACGATGCTTGTCAGCGAACGGACACGGTCAACATAGATACAGTTGCCGGCATGAGCATAGCATGCCAGCAACTGTAAAAAGAGGATGATTAAGCTTTTATAATGCATCATGCATCATGCTTAATTTTCAATTTTCAATTATCAATTAGCGAAGCGTTTCCACAGCAGCCTGCTCGATGGGCAGTGCGGCTTTGTAGTTCTCGATGTAGCGGTTGAAGCCTGCAACATCGTCGTCAGTAGGAGCAATGGTGGTACCTGTGTTGCCGGCAAAGACATTCTGCTCAAGGTAGTCAGCCAACTGCTTTCCCTTGCCATTGACCAAATATGCAGCCAACAGGGCAATACCCCATGCACCACCTTCACCAGCCGTCTCCATGACAGAGATGGGCGAATTGAGGGCGGCAGCCAACATGCGCTGTCCGACACCGGCAGTCTTGAAGTAGCCGCCATGGCCGGTAATGCGGTCCACGCGGATCATCTCGTCTTTCAGCAGGATATCGTTACCAAGCTTCAGCACACCGATGGCTCCGTAGAGGTGGGCGCGCATGAAATTGGCCAGATTGAACTTGTCGCTGGCAGAACGAACGAAGAGGGGACGGCCGTCGGCAAGGCCAGTGACAGGCTCACCGCTGACATAGTTATAGGCCATCAGACCACCGCAGTCGGCATCGCCTTCGAGGGCTTTGTTAAACAGCTTGCCATAGAGCTCGTTCATGTCGACGGGAACACCCAGCAGTTGCTGGTACTCCTTGAAGAGTCCCACCCAGGCATTGATGTCCGAGGTGCAGTTGTTGCAGTGGACCATGGCAACCAGCGAACCGTCAGGGGTCGTCACCATGTCAATCATCTCGTAGGGCTTGCTGAGCGGTTTCTCCAACACAATCATCGAGAACGACGAGGTGCCTGCAGAAACGTTACCCGTGCGCTGCTTGACGGCATTGGTGGCTACCATGCCTGTACCAGCGTCGCCCTCAGGAGGACAAACGGGACAGCCGGGCTTCAGGTGGCCAGAGACGTCGAGCTTCTTGGCTCCTTCGGGCGTCAGGAAACCAGCGCTCTCGCCGGCATTCAGCGACTTGGGCAGAATGTCGAGCAGCTTCCAGGAGTAACCCTTCGGGGCAATGAGTGCGTCGAACTTCTCGACCATCGTGGCGTCGTAGGTCTTCGTGGCAGGGTCAACGGGAATCATGCCCGAGGCATCGCCAACGCCTAAGACAAACTCGCCAGTCACCTGCCAGTGAACGTAGCCTGCCAGGGTGGTGAGGTACTTGATGTCGTTGACGTGCTCGTTGTTGTCGAGGATGCACTGATAGAGGTGTGAGATGCTCCAGCGCAGGGGGATGTTGTAGTTAAAGAGTTCAGAGAGTTCAGCAGCAGCCTTGCCGGTGTTGGTGTTGCGCCAGGTACGGAAAGGCACTAATATCTCCTGTTTCTCGTTGAAGGCCATATAGCCGTGCATCATGGCTGAGAAGCCGATGGCGGCCAGCGACTCTATTTCGCAGTCGTACTGCTTCAGTACATCGCGGCGCAGGTCGGCATAGCAATCCTGAAGACCATACCAGATAGCTTCGATAGAGTAGGTCCACAGTCCGTCAACGAGCTGGTTCTCCCACTCGTGCGAACCCTGTGCTATGGGTTTGTTGTCTTCGTCGATGAGGACGGCTTTAATGCGGGTAGAACCAAACTCGATACCCAATATGGCTTTTCCAGCCTCAATTGTTTGCTTTGCGTTCATATTTTCAATTATCAATTATCAATTATCCTACGAGCTTTGCTCGCTTATACCTTTAGGTGTAAGAATTAGCGAAGCGCCTTATTCACCATATAGTACACCTCATTGTTGCGGAGGGTCTGCTTGAAGTCGGCAATGGTGGTCTGCTTGTTGATGCGGACGTACTCGATGCCCAGCATTTCGGCGAAGTCCTCCCAGTACTCCTCATTGATGTCGTAAGAGAAAGCACTGTGGTGGGTGCCGCCAGCGAGAATCCAGGCAGCGGCGCCAATCTCGAATGTGGGCTGTGGAATCCACAGGGCAGAAGCGACGGGCAGGTTGGGCATAGGTTTCGGTTCAATGCACTCTACCTCCTGAGAAATCAGACGGAAGCGGTTGCCAAGGTCAACGACAGTGGCCTTGATACCGCGACCTACCTTCGACGTGAAGACGAGGCGGGCGGTCTGCTGCTTGCGGATGCCGATGCCGAGGAAGTGAACCTCCAGCGTGGGCTTGTCAACGGCGATGAGCGGGCAGACCTCCAGCATGTGGCTCTGCAGGCATGACGAGCGGTCGCCGGCAAAGTTCAGCGTGTAGTCCTCGAGGAACGAGCAGCCGGTAGGCATACCCTGCTGGATGACCCACAGCGTGCGATAGAGGCAGGCTGTCTTCCAGTCACCCTCAGCACCGAAGCCGATCCCCTCAGCCATCAGACGCTGCGAGGCGAGACCAGGAATCTGGTCGAAACCGCAGAAGTCCGGCTGGTCGATGTTAGCGTCGCCAAGGTCATCGAAGTTGGTGGTGAAGGCGGTGGCGCCTTCGTCCTTCAGCACGCGGCGCAGGGCAATCTCTGCCTTGGCGGCGTTGCGCACCTTCTGCCAATAAACCTCCTCGCCGCTCTCGTCAATCTTGATGGTGTATTCCTTCTTGTACTCCTCGACGAGTGCGTCAACTTCTGCGTCGGTCACCTGACGCCAGTATTCCATCATTGACGAAACGGGATAGTAGTCTACGTGGTAGCCTAAGCGCTGCTCGAACTCTACGCGGTCGCCATCGGTTACAGCAACGTTGTTCATGTTCATACCGAACATCAGGCAGCGCACGTTGTGGGCGTCCTTCACACCGGCAGCCACGCGGGCCCAGACGGCAATCTGCTTCTGGGCGGCCTCGTCCTTCCAGTAGCCGCACACCACCTTGCGGGGAACGCGCATACGGGTGCAGATGTGTCCGAACTCGATATCACCGTGGGCGCTCTGGTTCAGGTTCATGAAGTCCATATCCATGGTCTCCCAGGGAATTTCAGCGTTGTACTGGGTGTGGAAGTGGAGGAGGGGCTTCTGCAGCTGCTGCAGACCCTTGATCCACATCTTGGCAGGCGAGAAGGTGTGCATCCAAGTGATGATGCCTACGCACTTCTCGTCGTTGTTGGCAGCCAGCATTACCTGCTCAACCTCTTTCGAGCTGTTGGCAGTGCCCTTATATACGATCTTCACGGGAATGTTTCCGCTGGCATTCAGACCTTCGACCATCTCTTTGGAGTGACCGTCAACGGCTACCACGGCGTCGCCTCCATACAGAAGCTGCGCACCAGTCACCCACCAAATTTCTAAATTCTCAAACGCTTTCATATTTTACCTTTTTACTTTTTTACCTTTTTTACTTTTTCTTCTGACCATAATAAGCATTTGGACCGTGTTTGCGCGAGAAGTGCTTCTCGACCAGCAGCGGATTCATCGTCGTTCCGGGATTCAGCGTGAACGAGATGTAAGCCATCTTGGCTACCTGCTCCGTCACAACGGCATGGTAGACGGCCTGGTCAGCATCCTTGCCCCATGCAAACGGACCGTGGTTCTTCACCAGCACGGCAGGTGTGTGGACGGGGTTGATGTTGCCCTTCTTGAAGCGGTCGACGATGACGACGCCCGTCTCCTTCTCGTACTCTGGCATCTGCTCGGCAGTCATGGCCTCGGTGCAGGGAATGCAATCGTGGAAGTAATCGGCATGGGTGGTGCCGATGTTGGGGATGTCCTTGCCTGCCTGTGCCCATGCGGTGGCGTAGGTGGAGTGGGTGTGGACAATGCCGCCAAGCTCTGGGAATGCCTTATATAATATAAGGTGTGTCGGCGTGTCGCTGCTGGGGTTGAGGTCGCCTTCAACCACTTTGCCTGTCTCAAGGTCAACCACCACCATGTCGGAGGCTTTCATCACGTCATACTCAACGCCAGAGGGCTTGATAACGACAAGACCCTTTTCGCGGTCGATGGCACTCACGTTGCCCCAGGTGAATATGACGAGGTTGTGCTTCACCAAGTCAAGGTTAGCACGGAATACTTTTTCTTTCAGTTCTTCTAACATAATTCTAAAATTATCAATTATCAATTATTCATTATCCATTAAGCATTATAGCTCACAGTTTGAAGTTCTTTTCTTCATCATAGACCTTCTTGTTGAAGCGGAACAGGGCTGCACCGCGCTTTGAACTGGTCTTGTCGATGAGTTCAGTCTTCTGGATGAACTCCATCTCCTTGATACGCTTGCGGAAGTTGCGCTTGTCAATCTCCGCACCGTTGACGGCCTCATACAGCCGCTGTAGCTGGGTCAGCGTAAACAAGTCAGGAAGCAGTTCGAAGCCAACGGGCTGTGTCTTCATCTTCTGCCGCATCAGTTTGAGGGCCTGATGAACCATGTCAATATGGTCTGAGTAGAGTGGGGGAATATCTTCGACGTTCACCCATTCCACACCGTGGCTCTTCATCAGTTTCTCGTCGTAGTCCTTGACGTTGATGAGGGCATAGTATGCCACGCTGACTACGCGTTCTCCCGGGTCACGGTCAAGATTTCCGAAGGCTCCTACCTGGCGCATGAATACATGGCGCAAACCTGTCAGCTCGAACAGCGTACGGTCTGCTGCTGCATCCAGGCTCTCGTCGCCGCGAACGAAGCCTCCGTAGAGGCTCCATTCTCCGCGACCGGGGTCCATCTGACGCTTTCCGATGAGAATCTTCAGCTTGTTCTGTTCGAAGCCGAAGATAATGCAGTCGACAGACAGGAATACCTTTTGAAATTCAGAATAATACGTTGTCATCTTCAATCACACATTAATCCTTAATCTGGAAAAACTGTTAGTATTACCAGAAGTAAATGTAGAATGCGACGGTGAAGCCGAGGATGACAATCGTGTGGAAGATGTCCCACTTGTTCCACGAGGCACGGGTGGCAGCACGCTGCTCCGGTGTGGAGGTACCGAATACCAGTCCGCGTATCTTTTCTTCGCTGGGTGCCTCGGTGCAGAGCGACACGATGATGACTACCAGGCAGCAGAACACCAGCATGACACCACAGAAGTAGAGCCAGTTGAAGTCGTAGAACACAGCCTTGAACCATGAGTCAGCAGCGTCGGGCACATTGCTGTAGTACACCTTGGCGCCCAGACGGGTCAGACCGATGATGATGCCGGACAGCAGGCCCCACATGCCACCCTTGGCCGAGGCGCGTTTCCAGCAGATACCCAGCAGGAAAGCCGAGGCAATGCCAGGAGCCAGCACCGACTGCACGTCCTGCAGGTAGTTGTAGAGCACGTCGCCCACAGAGCGCATGATGGGAATCCACAGGATACCGAGAATCACGATAACGACGGTAGCAGTCTGACCGATGCGTACAAGACTCTTCTCAGAGGTGTTGGGCTTCAGACGCTTCCAGAAGTCAATGGTGAACAGCATAGCTGACGAGTTGAACAGCGAGGCTAATGATGACATCAGGGCTGCCAGAATACCGCAGACCACGAGACCCTTCACACCGGCAGGCAGTATCTTTGCCACGAGGGTGGGGAAGGCAGCGTCGGGAGTGCTCAGCATGAACACTTCGCCATTGGGCAGCGTGATGCCCTTGGTGCTCATGGCGTAGGCTATCATGCCGGGGATGAGGAACAGGAACACGGGGGTCAGCTTCAGGTAGGCACCGAAGATGGTACCGCGGCGGCTCTCCTTTTCGTCCTTACCCGAAAGCACACGCTGCACGATGAACTGGTCAGTACACCAGTACCAGAAACCGATGACGGCCGAGCCTACCAGCGCACCGAGCCACGGATACTGCGGGTCGCGCAGGTCGCGCATCAGGTTGGTCATGTGGTCACCGTACTCATTGACGGTCTGTACAGAGCATACGGCCATCATCTCATCCCATCCGCCCAGGGCCTTGAGGCCAAGCACGAGGATGATGAGCGAGCCTAATAATAAGATAGGTGTCTGCAGCACGCTGGTGTAAAGCACCGACTTCATGCCACCGAAGATGGTATAGAGGGCGGTGATGACCACCAGGCCGATAGCGGCAATCCAGAAGAAGTCGATGCCCCACAGCTCCTTGATGCCAAAGACCTGCTGGAACACCAGACCACCGGCATACACCGTCACGGCCACCTTGGTGAGCACATAGCTGATGAGCGAGATGACGGAGAGGATGGTGCGGCTCTCCTTGTTGAAGCGGCGCTCCAGGAACTCCGGCATGGTGTAGACCATCGAACGCGTGTAGAAGGGTACGAAGACCCAACCCAGAATCAGGATCATCCATCCCTGTATCTCCCAGTGGGCCATGGCCATGCCTGACGAGGCACCGGCACCGGCCAGACCGATGAGGTGTTCGGAACCGATGTTTGATGCGAAGATGGATGCACCGATGGCAATCCATGTGGCGTCTTTACCGCCCAAGAAGTAGTCTGCCGAGTTGTCGTTCTTTTGTGATACGACCCAAATTACAATGCCAATGAGCGCTAAGCAGAAGACGCCAATGACAATCCAGTCTAATAATGCCATATATGATTATTTTGATATTTAATATTTAATCTTTAATGTTCATCATTTCATAGAGAACTTGTAAGCAGCGTGGCTGAAGTATTTCTCACCCGGCTTCAGCGTGGGCTGTACCCAGTCGGCCTGATTGGGACTGTTGGGATACTTCTGGCTCTCCAGGCAGACGCTGACGTGCTGAGGATAGACACCGCCCTTGTGCTTGATGTTGGGCTCGTTGCCAATACCCTGGAAGTTGCCGGAGTAAACCTGAAGACCGGGCTCGTTGGTGTACATCTCCATGAAGATGCCTGTCAACGGACTGTAAAGGCTGGCGCAAACCTGCGTATCGTCGCCCTTGCCGTCCTTATAGGTGTTCAGGCACCAGTTGTGGTCGTAGCCGCCAGCATTCTGAATTTGGTCAAACTCTGACTTGATGCTGTCGCCAATAGCGTGAGCGGTACGGAAGTCCATGGGAGTACCCTCGACGGACTTGATTTCACCTGTGGGGATGTACAACTTGTCAGAAGGCGTAAAGTTGTCGGCATTGACATAGAGTACCATGTCGTAGCCGGGCTTGGTGAAGTCACCATTCAGATTGTAATAGTTGTGGTTGGTCTGGTTGATGATGGTCTCCTTGTCGGTCTCTGCCTCCCAGGTAATGTCCAGTGTGTTGTCGTCAGTCACCTTATAGGTGGTGACGGCTGTCACCGTGCCGGGGAAACCATTCTCGCCGTCAGCGGCAACGATGGTCAGCTTCAGCGTCTGGTCGTCCACCTGCTCGGCATCATACACCTGGTTCATCCAGCCCGTAGTACCGCCGCCATGCAGGCAGTTGGGACCGTCGTTCTGCTTCAGCTGGTAGGTGGAGTCATTCAGCGTAAACTGACCACCCCTGATGCGGTTGGCATAGCGACCGACGCTGGAACCGTAGTCAGTAGGAGAATTCAGCGTATCGGCATACTGCGCAATGTTGTCAAAGCCCAGCACTACATCCGTCGGCTTGCCGTCCTTGTCAGGAACAACCAGGCTGACTACGCGACCACCATAGTTGGTGATGCACACTTCCATGCCGTTGGCATTCTTCAGCGTGTAGAGCTTAACGGGTTTCTCATTGATCAGGGTGTCAAACTTGGCAGGGTCAAGACCCGATACCGTCAATGCCTTCTGCTCACCAGAGGCACATGCAGAAAGCAGGGCTACGGCCACTGTCATTCCTGCAAGAATTGTCTTCATGTCCTTCATTGTTTTGAATAGTTTTTAGTTATACTTAATGAATTTGGGTGTAAAATTACAATATTATTCCCAAACAACAAAGGATTTCCAGAAGATATTTACGTTCGCAGTGTCCGTTTTACACTTTTTTAATAATTGGACGCTCAAAATTGGCGGTTGGGACGTAGTTGCCAGAAGGCGACTGCAGCGGCTGCTGCAACGTTGAGTGAGTCGACACCGTGTGCCATGGGAATCTTCACCGTGTAGTCTGCTTCTGCAATCGTCTGATGGGGTAGGCCATCGCCCTCAGTACCCATGATAATAGCCAGACGGGGTTCTTTTGCCAATTGGGGATTGTCGAGTGAGATGCTGTTGTCGGAAAGTGCCATGGCTGCCGTTCGGAAACCATAGTCGTGCAGGCCATGGATAGGCATGTTAAGCCACGTCCATGGAACGAGAAACACTGACCCCATAGACACCCGCACGGCACGCCTGTTCAGTGGGTCGCAGGAGTCTTTGGTCAGCAGTACGGCGTCAATGCCCAAAGCCGCTGCAGAACGGAATATGGCTCCGATGTTGGTGGTGTCAGTGACGGCCTCGATGACCACGATGCGTCGGGCATCTCTGACAATATCTTCAACCGTCGGCGCAGGTTTACGGCGCATGGCACACAACACACCTCTGGTCAGCGTGTAGCCCGTCAGTTGCGCCAACAACTCCCGTGAACCAGTATAGACGGGAATGTCGCCAATGCGTTCGATGATGTCACGGGCGTCACCGTCTATGTGTTTCCGTTCGCAAAGCAGGGCTGTCGGTTGCCATCCGGCATCCAGCGCTACACGAATAACCTTGGGACTCTCAGCTATGAAAAGTCCTTTTTCAGGCTCTAGGTTCATCCTTAGCTGTGCCTCTGTCAGGGTGCTAAACACCTCGATACCTGATTGGTTGAGGGATGTAATCTCAGTAATATTCATCATTCTGTGTACAAAAATACAAAATAAATTGAAAATTGGTAACACTTTTCACCTTTTTTTCGTACCTTTGCACGCGAAAAACTGAAAAGTGGCTTTCCAGCCCATTCATTTTTGGGGTTCCGTAGCTCAGCTGGATAGAGCAACAGCCTTCTAAGCTGTGGGTCTTGGGTTCGAGTCCCAACGGAATCACAAGATAAAAATAAGTCGCTGAAGACCAGCGGCTTATTTATTTTTGTTTCATGTTCATTTTTTGAGGTTCTACGTGTAAACTGATATGGGTTTTCTTTCCGAAACGTTCTTTGAGTCGGCGTTCGATGGACGATGCTCGCTCATGGGCTTCATAGAGCGTCAGATGGCCGTCCATGCGTATGTGCATCTCGATGGCGATGCGGTAGCCGATGCGGCGAGTGTGTAGGTTGTGAGGGTCGACCACACCAGAGAAGGACTTGACAATCTCGATGATTTCCTGTTCCGTTTCCTTCGGGAGTGAGCACTCTGTCAGTTCGCCGATGCTGGTTTGTAGCAGTTTATAGGCAACTTTCAGCAACATCAGACCAACAATGACTGATGCCAGCGGGTCCAACACGTTCCAGCGTTGTCCCAGAAGAATGGCACCACCGATTCCGATGGCGGCACCAATGGATGAGAGTGCATCGCTGCGATGATGCCAGGCGTTGGCGATAAGTGCCTGCGACGATAAGGCTCGTCCCCGCATGGCTGTGTATTGGTATAGGGCCTCCTTGAAAGTGATAGATAGGAGTGCAGCCCATAGTGCCAGCCAGCCTGGTGTTTCTAACATCTCACCCCGTGCCCATAAGAAAATCTTCACCGCGCCAGAGAAGATGATGCCTAAAGCGGCCGCAATCAAGGCCAGTCCGATGAAGAACGAGGCAATGGTCTCGAACTTTCCGTGTCCGTAGTCGTGCGATTCGTCCTGCGGCTTAGCACTGATGCGCACGAATATCAAGATGATGATGTCTGTGATGAAGTCAGACAGAGAGTGTACGGCATCGGCAACCATCGCCGAACTGTGGCCCAAGATGCCTGCAACGAACTTGAACGTGAGAAGTGCCAAGTTACCAGCACTGCCCACCAGCGTTATCTTGTATATCTCTCGTTCTCTGGTCATGCCTGAACTATTATAAATGAAAAGAGAGAGGCGTATATCCTCTCTCTCTGGTTGGAGGTGCCTGGCGGATTCGAACCGCCGTAGACGGTTTTGCAGACCGTTGACTAAGCCACTCATCCAAGGCACCTTTTTTTGCCTAAGCGGGTGCAAAGATACTACTTTTCTTTGGACTGACAAAATTTTTGGCAATTTTTTTTCAAATCACAGCATTGACAGGGGTCACCTTTGCCGCGAAATGCCTGAAATAAGCGCCATAGCGCATAGCCTGCGGCAGCGACAATGATGATGATAGTCCATATTTGCTGGCTGTTTTCCATATCAATTACAATCCTTACTGTTCCCCTTACGACCTCAGTTTGCGAAGCAGGACTTTGTTGATGGCTTGTATGCGGCGGCCTCCTTTTTCGATGTCCTTTCCAATATCTTCGCGTACATTATTAATATTATTGAAAAAGTCGCTGAAGGCATTCAATACCTGATTGGGCTGCGCCTTGTCCTCAGCAGCGTCAGGGTTGGTGACGATGCGCAGTCCCAGGTGTTCAATGTGGACGTCAATGTCCGTGCCAGTCATAATGGGATCGCCGTCGTAGTGAATGGCACCAGGGTTTTTCCTGTGGATGGTGAGGCTTTTCGTGCGGAAAGTCTTGATTTTGGAATTGTTGCCCAGTGTCTTCATAAACAAGTCGGCGGCAATTTGCGGCGCTTCGAGTGCATCGAAGGGTTCCATGACGATAACGTCCAGCTCGCCGTCCTTCATCGTGGCCCCGGGAGCGATGTAGGCATTATTGCCGTATTGTGAGGCATTGGCACAGGCTATGAGGAAAGCCTTGAAGTGCCTGGTGCCGCTTTCGTCGGTTATCTCGTAGGTCTCTGGCTTGTATCTCAACCCCTCTTTCAGGACGTTTTCAACGTAGGTGATGGGGCCGCGCTTGCCGGCTTCCGCAAATTTCAGCGAGATGAAGGCATCGAAGCCCATGCCGCAGGTGCAGAAAAATGGCAGCCCGTTGATGACGCCATAGTCGAAAGGCTCTATCTGGCATTGGTTGATGATGCTGATGGCCTTACTGGTGTCAATGGGTATGCGGAGATGGCGCGCCAGTCCGTTGCCGGAACCGCAGGGAACAATGCCCAATGCCGTTTCTGTGCCGACAAGGGCCCCGGCAACTTCATTGACGGTACCGTCACCGCCAACGGCCACGACGACGTCTATACCATCGGCAACACATTGACGGGCTATCTCGGCTGCATGGCCCCTGAATTCGGTAAAACGCACCTCATAGTCAAAACGTAAAGGGTCGAGCAAAGCGTCTATCAGCAGGGGTATATCTTCCTTGCTGCGTGTTCCCGAAATAGGATTAATGATAAACGTGATACGTTGTTTTATATCCATGACGATGCAAAAGTACAAAATTATCTGCATTTTTGTGCACGATTTCATAAAAAATGTGTACCTTTGCAGTCTGAAACCAAAAATGTAGCTTAGCTACACCTGTTTTATATGGGACAATTACAAGAAAAATACAAGCATTATCGTGAGCCGCAAAAGTTTATGGAGGCTGACGTTTATCCCTATTTCCGCGCTATTGAGGGCAAACAGGGAACTGAAGTGGAAATGGGTGGTCATAAAGTACTGATGTTCGGTTCTAATGCCTATACAGGACTGACTGGTGACCAGCGTATTATCGATGCTGCCAAGGCAGCCCTTGACAAGTATGGCTCTGGTTGTGCCGGTAGCCGTTTCCTGAATGGTACGCTCGACCTGCATGTCCAGTTGGAAAAGGAGATTTCCGAGTTTATTCATAAGGATGACTGCCTGTGCTTCTCAACGGGCTTTTCTGTCAACCAGGGCGTGTTGGCTATGGTGGTCGGTAAGGATGACTACATCATCTGCGATGATCGTGACCATGCCAGTATTGTCGATGGCCGTCGCCTTTCGTTTGCCCGCCAGCTGCACTACAAGCACAACGACATGGAAGACCTGGAGCGCGTGCTGCAGAAGCTGCCTTATGAAGCCATCAAGCTCATCGTCGTTGACGGTGTGTTCTCCATGGAGGGCGACCTCTGCAAACTCCCCGAGATTGTGGAGCTGAAACATAAGTACAACTGTTCCATCATGGTTGACGAGGCTCACGGCATCGGCGTCTTCGGCGATCACGGCCGTGGTGTCTGCGACTACTTTGGACTGACCGACGAGGTAGACCTCATTATGGGTACATTCTCCAAGTCGTTGGCATCCATCGGTGGATTTATTGCTTCCGACTGGGATACCATCAACTTCCTGCGCCATACTTGCCGCACCTATATCTTCTCAGCCTCCAACACACCCGCAGCCACTGCTGCAGCCCTTGAGGCATTGCACATCCTCCAGAAGGAGCCCGAGCGTATTGAAGCTTTATGGAAGGTGACGAAGTATGCGCTGAAGCGCTTCAGCGAGGAAGGTTTTGAGATAGGCGATACCGAGAGTCCTATCATTCCCCTCTATGTACGCGATGTTGACAAGACGTTCCTGGTGACAGCTCTGGCATTCAAGGCTGGTGTGTTCATCAACCCCGTCATCCCGCCCGCATGTGCTCCGCAGGACACCTTGGTGCGCTATGCATTGATGGCAACGCATACCGAAGAGCAGGTTGAACGTTCGGTGAAAGCCTTGAAGAAGATTTTCGTAGAACAAGGGATTATCAAATAATAATTGCCTAAAAATTTGCACGGATGCAAAATTTTTTGTACTTTTGCATCCGCTTTTCGGGCAACGAGGTGTAGCGCAGTTGGTAGCGTTCCTGGTTTGGGACCAGGCTGTCGCAGGTTCGAGTCCTGTCACCTCGACCACCCTATAAAAATTTGCCGCTGACTTTCAATAAGTTAGCGGCTTTTTTGTGCTTGCGTCCCAAGATTTTCTTATTTCTTTACATATTTTTGGGACGATTTTGGGACGGAACTCGGGTGCTCTTGAACCTTTGATTGCAT
>Ga0310691_10001392_pt1 | contig 37061 bp, 27 predicted proteins | sample 176DNAGHGlowgp2_FD_203887 | JGI IMG/M metagenome (GOLD analysis project Ga0310691, IMG submission 203887) | Sheep rumen microbial communities from Palmerston North, Manawatu-Wanganui, New Zealand - 1766 DNA GHGlow gp2 (v2) (version 2) | ecosystem: Host-associated > Mammals > Digestive system >... | reverse complement strand
AGAGTCTCATCCAGCAGCCGCCCCTCGACGGTACGAAGGTGGCGCTGTGGGCCTACCTGATGACAGGCGTCAGCACCCGCCTCACCGACGGGGGACTCTATGAGGTGGCCGATGCAGGGGCGCAGCCATCGCCCTACAGACACTTGTGGAATGGCTCGGCTCATAATCTGGCTGCCAACTCGGAGTATCAGACGCGCCTGCTGTTCAACGAGTATGTGATGCAGCTCATGCAGGAGGGCTGCACGCTGGCCTCGAACTGCATCCGCACATGGCTCTTTGTCAACGACATCGACCTGAACTACGGTGGGGTGGTGCGAGCCCGCAACCAGGTGTTCTTCACCCAGGGGCTGACGCACGACACGCACTTCATCGCCTCTACGGGCATTGGCGGCAGGGCTCAGGACCCATGTGTGCTGACGCAGATGGACAACTACGCCATTGCGGGTATCAGTCCCGAGCAGGTGCACTATCTCTATGCACCCACGCACCTCAACCGCACCAGCGACTATGGGGTGTCGTTTGAGCGAGGCACCACCGTCGACTATGGTGACCGTCGCCATGTGTTCATCTCCGGCACTGCCAGCATCGACAACAAGGGGCAGATAGTCCATGAGCGCGACGTCACCCTGCAGACCCAGCGCATGTGGGAAAACGTGGGGGCGCTGCTCGCCGAGGCCGGCTGTGGCTACGACGATGTGACCCATCTCATCGTCTACCTGCGCGACATGGCCGACTACGGCGTCGTCAGCCAGTTGTTCGCAAAGCGCTTCCCTGACAAGCCCTTCGTCATCGTCCATGCGCCGGTGTGCCGCTCTGGCTGGCTGGTGGAGATGGAGTGCATGGCCGTGAAGGCTGTCACCGACAACCGCTTCGCTCCTCTTTGAACAGCCCTTTTCTACAGCTTTCAACCATTTTCTAAATAATATTAACTATGAAGAAGTTATTAGCTATTGTTGTCACGATGGTCATCACACTGACCGTCGGAGCCGCAAAGACCGAGCGTTTGGCTTCGCCCGGAGGAACCATCCAAGTGGTGCTTAGCATGGAGCGCCAGCTCACATTCAGCGTGTTTCAGAATGACGAACCCATCCTGACAGACTGTCCACTGACCCTGCAGGTGGGGAATGATGTGTTTGGCCAGAACCCGAGGCTGAGTGGCACGCGCCGCGCCACCATCGACCAGGTGGTGCGCCCTGTGGTGCCCATGAAGTACGCCCAGGTGCGTGACCATGCCAACCAGCTGACGCTCTCCTTCAGGGGCGGCATCAGTCTGGAGGTGCGTGCCTATGACAATGGCGTGGCATGGCGCTTCGTCATCAGCAAAGGCAACAAGCAGGTAGAGGTGATGAACGAGGGCGTGGGGCTCAACCTGCCTACCGCCTTTACTGCCCATATCTCGCGGACGCGAGGCTTCTGGACATCCTACGAGAACGCCTACACTCATCTGAATACTGCCGACATGAAGGCTGACGATGAGATGACCTACCTGCCCATCCTCATGGAGACACCACGGGGAACGAAGGTGCTCTTCTCTGAGAGTGACGTCCGCGACTACCCGCACATGTTTCTTGCCCCTACAGGCCCCAACACGTTTGAGGCCCGCTTCCCCAAGTCGCCTGAGACATGGGAGCCATACGGCGACCGGGGGTGGAAAATTACCAAGGAGCGCCCCTGCATAGCTCTCACCGACGGCCGCCGCACGCTGCCCTGGCGCTTCGCCGTCATTGGCACGGATGTCGACATCGCACAGAACCAGATGGAGACGCTCCTCGGTGGGCGCTGCCAGCTGGACGACACCTCGTGGATCAAGCCGGGACAGGTGTGCTGGGACTGGTGGAACCACTGGACCGTGTGGGGTGTCGACTTCGAGACGGGCATCAACAACGACACTTACAAATATATCATCGACACGGCGGCAAAGTACGGCGTGGAGTATGTCCTGCTCGACGAGGGGTGGAACAAGCGTGTGGAGGACCCCTTCGTCACCCGCGATGCCATCGACGTCAAGGAGCTGGTGGAATATGGCGCCAAGAAGGATGTGGGCATCATCCTCTGGCTCTCATGGCTCACCGTTGAGCGCCACATGGACCTCATTCCTTATTATGCACAGATGGGCGTGAAAGGGCTGAAGGTCGACTTCATGGACTACAGCAACCAGTGGATGGTGAACTTCTACGAGCGGGTGGCGCGCGCCTGCGCTGAAAACAAACTCCTGGTCGACTTCCACGGCTCGTTCAAGCCCGCAGGCATGGAACAGCGTCTGCCCAACCTCATCAGCTATGAGGGGGTGCGTGGCATGGAGCAGGGTGGGGGATGTGCACCCTCTAACAGCATCTGGCTGCCTTTCATACGCAATGCCGTGGGACCCATGGACTTCACTCCTGGCTCGATGCAGAGCTGCCAGCCCGAGGACAACCGCGGCACAGGCTCGATGCCTATGGGCAGTGGCACAAGGGCCTATCAGATGGCGCTCTATGTCTGTTTTGAGAGTGGCCTGCAGATGCTGGCCGACAGTCCTACGCGTTACTTGCGCGAAGATGAGTGCACGCAATTCATCAGCTCTGTGCCTACTACGTGGGACGAGACGCGTGTCCTCGATGCACGCGTCGGCGACTACTATGTGGTGGCCAAGCGTAAGGGGGAGCAGTGGTTCATTGGTGCCATCACCGGCGACAAGCCTCAGGACCTTGACATCTCGCTCGACTTCCTGACCCGTGATGGGCAGCTCACCTATTTCCAGGATGGGCGCAACGCTCATCGCATAGCTGTTGACTACAAGCGTCAGCAGCAGCGTGTCACGCCACAGACTCGGCTCAAGCTGCACCTTGTCCGCAACGGAGGATGGGCAGGCGTGGTGCAGTGAGTGCTACCTCGTCAGTGCCAGCGCTACGTACCATATCACCGGCACCAGCAGTGCGGGCAGCAGATTCAGCGTCTTGCAGTCCTTCAGGCGAAGCAGCGCCAGACCGCTACCGGTAATCAGCAGTCCACCCACAATCAGCAGCTCGGCCATCAGCTCGTTACTGATGGCCGAGCTTGATGTGTGGGCGATGAGCCAGAACATGCCCTGCCACAGAAACAGCGCCGGGGCGGCGAGAATCATGCCGATGCCGTAGGTGGAGGCGAAGATGGTTGACGACACGAAGTCGAGCGTGGCGTTGGTGAACAGAAACGTATGGTCGCCCTTGAGTGCCGAAATGACAGGCCCCAGCATCGACAAGGGTCCGATGCAGTAGAGCAGGATGGCTGTGGACAGACCGTCGGCGAGGCGGCTCTCACGACCGTCGTCGTGCTTCATCTTGTCAATGAGCCGCTTGAAACGCCCGTCGATGTCGAGCGCCGTGCCTACCACGCCGCCAATGGCCAGCGCCACAATGAAGAGGACTGGGTATTCCGACTGGCTGAAGTGGCTGATGGTGGCGTTCAGGCCGATGGCCAGCGAGGCCAGGCCCAGACCCGTATAGAGCACGTCCTTGTACTTCTCCTTCACACCGCGGTGCAGCAGTGTTCCGATGATGGTTCCTGCCACGATGGTGGCGGTGTTGACGATGGTTCCTATCATGGCAATAAAAAAAGTCCCGAAACCCTGTTTTCATAGAGGTTTCGGGAGGTTAAACTGAGGTGCCTAGCAGATTCGAACTGCTGTAGACGGTTTTGCAGACCGTTGACTAAGCCACTCATCCAAGGCACCTTGTTCGTATTTGCGGGTGCAAAGTTAGTGATTTTTTTTTATCTGTCCAAATTTTTTATTGTGTTTTTTTGCCTTTCATGTCGCAATGCACCATTTTTCCCTTCTGTACGCCACATTTCTCCCGTAGCGAGCAGCCGGCACATGGCGTGGGAGCCTTGAAAGCCTGCCATGCTCGCCATACCGCATAGGTTGCGGCCAGCAGCAGGACGAGGCCTAAAAGGAGGTATTGCAAGAGAGGTGGCATCTGATTAAGTTTATGTACGCGAACATATATTTATAGATGAGAGATGAGAGGTGAGAGATGAGAGGTGAGAGGTGGGCGGTGAGAGATGGGAGGTGAGAGGTTAGATGTGGATTTCGTGTTCCGGGCCGCTGAGCATCTTGAAGAGGCGGTTGGGCTGTGCAGTGTCCTCGATGGCCTTGGGGTTGACGATGGCTTTCAGACCACGTGGCTTCAGCTCGATGTCGATGTCGGCACCCATGACCATGGGGTCGCCGTCGAAGTGTATGGGACCCTCGCTGGAACGGTGGATGTGCAGCTGGCGTGTACGGAAGAAGCTGACGTGGCGGTTGCGCTTGATGGTCTTGGTGAAGAGCGCCATGAGCACCTTCGTGGCTGCAACGCCTTTGATAGGCTCTATGATGATGACGTCGAGCAGGCCGTCCTGCATGGATGCACCCGGGGCGATGTAGGTGTTGTTGCCGTACTGCGCTGCGTTGGCACATGTCACAAGGAACGCCTTGCGGTGTTGCGTGCTGCCATCGCCATCGATGAATGTCACGTCGTAGGTGTCGCCATCATATTTCAGTCCCTCGGTGACCACCATGCGGGCATAGGTGGACAGGCCGCGTTTGCCTGACTGGGCAAAGAGCATCGACACGTGTGCGTCGAATCCCATGCCGCAGGTGCAGAAGAAGGGATGGCCGTTGATGAGACCATAGTCGAAGGTGTCGGTCTGTGCCTGGTTGATGATGTTCAGTGCACCCTTCATGCTCACGGGCAGGCACAGGTGACGCGCCAGACCGTTGCCCGAGCCACAGGGCACGATGCCCAGTGCGGTGTCGGTACCCACCAGGGCGCGAGCCACCTCGTTGACAGTGCCATCGCCGCCCACGGCCACGCAGATGTCGGTGCCCTGGGCCGCACAGGCGGCTGCCAGCTCAGCGGCATGGCCAGCATATTCGGTACGGATGATGTCGTAGCTGAAGCGATTCGTGTCGATATGCTTGGCTACAATCTTGTCGAACCCCGTCTTCTTGCTCGTGCCCGAAATGGGGTTCACAATGAATAGAATACGTTTTTTGCTGCTTTCCATAGTGCAAAAGTACGAATAAACTATGAAAAAAGACAAGAAAAGGAACAAGAAAAAAGCAAATGCAAACATTTTTCCTGAAAAAGAATTGTAATTACAGATTTTTTAGTAACTTTGCAGCCTGAAATCAAATGAAAAACGTAATAACCAAGTTATGGGACAATTACAAGAGAGATACAAATCGTATCGAATTCCTCAGGAGGCCATGGCGAAAGGCATCTACCCCTATTTCCGCGCCATCACTGGCAAACAGGGTACTGAGGTGGAAATGGGCGGACACAAGGTGCTGATGTTTGGCTCGAATGCCTATACCGGCCTGACGGGCGACCAGCGCATCATTGATAAGGCTAAGGAAGCTCTCGACAAGTATGGTACGGGCTGTGCTGGTAGCCGTTTCCTGAATGGAACGCTCGATTTGCATATACAGCTGGAAAAGGAGATTGCCGCCTTTGTGGGCAAGGACGACTGTCTGTGCTTCTCAACGGGATTCAGCGTCAATCAGGGCGTCATCCCTGCATTGCTGAGCAAGGACGACTATGTCATCTGTGACGATCGTGACCATGCCTCCATCGTTGACGGGCGCCGTCTGGCTTTTGCACGCCAGCTACACTACAAGCACAACGACATGGAAGACCTGGAGCGTCTGCTGCAGAAGTTGCCTGAGGATGCCATCAAGCTCATCGTCGTCGATGGCGTGTTCTCCATGGAGGGCGACCTGGCCAAGCTGCCTGAGATAGTGGCGCTGAAGAAGAAGTACAACTGCTCGGTGATGGTCGACGAGGCACACGGCATTGGTGTCTTCGGCCGGCAGGGTAGGGGCGTGTGCGACCATTTCGGCGTGACTGACGATGTTGACCTCATCATGGGCACATTCTCGAAGTCGCTGGCATCTATCGGCGGTTTCATTGCCTCTGATGCTGATACCATCAACTGGCTGCGCCATACCTGCCGCACCTATATCTTCTCCGCATCGAACACCCCCGCTGCCACGGCAGCCGCCATGGAGGCTCTGCACATCATCCAGTCAGAGCCGCAGCGCATTGAGGCTCTGTGGAAGGTGACCAACTATGCCCTGAAGCGTTTCCGCGAGGAGGGCTTTGAGATTGGCGATACTGAGAGCCCCATCATACCGCTCTATGTGCGCGACGTGGACAAGACGTTCCTCGTGACGGCTCTCGCTTTCAATGCTGGCGTGTTCATCAACCCCGTCATCCCGCCTGCCTGTGCACCGCAGGACACACTCGTGAGGTATGCCCTGATGGCCACACACACCAACGAGCAGGTGGAGCGTTCAGTGGTTGCCCTGAAGAAAATCTTCGTTGAGCAGGGCATCATTAAAAAATGAGAGGTGAGAGATGAGAGGTGAGAGGTGAGAGTCAGGGTGAAAATGGTGCAATGACCTGACGGCCCTGATAAAAAATGTTAAGGAGGGAAAATTACTTCCGGCTCCTCATTCAAGTCTCCTGTTTTTTTCGTACCTTTGCAGCCCCATTCGGTATCGAGGTGTAGCGCAGTTGGTAGCGTTCCTGGTTTGGGACCAGGATGTCGCAGGTTCGAGTCCTGTCACCTCGACCACACTGCAAGGACAGACCGCTGATTCAAAATGAGTCAGCGGTTTGTTTCAAAAGCATCAAAGCGACTTTATGTGTATCTCTGCGACTCTGCGCGAGAATAAAGAGCAAGCAGAACTACCGATACTTAAATAATAATTATTCAAATTCGTGGTCAGAATTATTCCTATTATTCTCATTCGTTTCCAGAAAGTTCAAATGGCCCATTCGTGATTATGGCTGGCAGTGAATCTCAATGTTGCTGCGTCCTTCGCCCTTCTTGACCACCTGTATTTTTACGGGGATGCGCTCCTGAAGCTCCTCGCGGTGGGAGATGATGCCCACGCGGCGGTTGGTCTGACCGGCTATCTCCTGCAGCTTCTCGAGGGTAGCCATGACGGAGTCGAGACTCTTCTCGTCGAGGGTGCCAAATCCCTCATCGATGAAGAGGATGTTGATGTTCATGTCAGGGCGGTTCAGCGATGACAGCGCCAGCGAGAGTGCCAGGGAAATCATGAAGCGCTCACCGCCTGAGAGCACGGTGACGCTGCGCACCTGGTTCTTGTTGTAACGGTCGAGGACGAGGATGCTCAGCTGGTCGTTGTCCTCGCTACATGTCAGTCGATAACGGTCGGTGATTTGCTCTAAATAGATGTTGGCGTTGTTGAGCAGCGGTCGCAGGATGTAGGTCTGTACCAAGGTGCGGAAGCGTGTGCCGCCAAAGAGGTTGTTCAGCTTGTCCCAGCGTTCAAAGCGCTTTCTGGTCTTTTCGAGCTGTCGCTCAATGGCCTTCAGCCGTTCAATGTTCTTCCGGTGAAGCTCCAGCTGTGTCCTGGCCTGTGTCTGTCGGCCCAGTGCCTCATCACGCCGTTGGCTCACCGATGTCTTGCGGTCCTCGAGCGCCTGCTTGTCGGGCAGTGCCTCACGGTCAGCGATGCCTAACTCCCTTGATGCTTCGTCAATCAGCCGCTGGGCTTCGGCGATGGCATCGACGCGTGACTGCAGCTGGGCATCCGTTTCGTTGACCAGCCTGCGGGCCGCAGCCACCTCCGGCTCTTGTGCAGTGAGGGCGATGAGCGTTTCAGGCGTCTTGCCGGTAGCCTGATAATAGGCAGTCAGCGCCTGTTCCGTGGCGTCGATGAGGGCCTTGCTGTCTTGCAGCTTTGTCACCAAGGAGGTGACGTTGGCCAGCAGCGTAGTCCACTGCGTGTTGATGTTGCTGCACGGGTAGGCCCGTGCAACGTCGTTGACTGTCCAGTCAGGGCAGCAGCAAAGGATGTCGTCCCTATAATGCTCGAGGGTAGCCATCAGTGCGCGTGTCCTTTCCTGTTCCGCCCTGCTGTCGGCGAGTCGCTGTCGTTGGCTGATGAACGTCTTGGCGTCGGCCAGCAGTTTTACACGAAGGGCCTTTAGGTGCTCCGCCGTCTGTTTCATGTTGTGCAGCGGCGTTGCTGCAGCATCGGCTTGCCAGTCGTCGTCATAGTCGGTCAGCAGGCTGCTGAGCTCAGCCCTGACGTCCTTACATTCCTCTGTCAGGTCAGCCATGTCTTTCTCCATACGACTGATGGCATCAGCATTGGCCTTCGCTGCGGTCTGGGCTTCCAGCCTTGCCTTGTCAGCCTTGGCCTTGTTGGCGTCCAAGGGCTTCTTCTCGTCCATCAGCCTGTTGATGTCATCCTGCAGACGCTCGGCCTCGCTCTGGGCGGACTCCAGCTTGGTGATGGATGCCGCCAGCTGTCCTGTGGCCAGCGCTATCTGCTGCGCGAGCTCATGGCGCAAGTCCAGTCCCAGGGTGGTGGCCTTCTTGTCAATGGCCGCTTGTGCCAGGACAATCTTCTTCTCGTTGTCTTCGTAGCGCCCCTGGTTGTTCCTGTGCGTTCCTGCCAGTTGCTTCAGGCTGCTCATCGCCTGGTCGCGCAGCGTCTCTGACCGACTGAGCTGTTGCTTCGCCTGCCGCTGCTCCTCCTCAAGGGGCGTGAGCATGTCCTTGAACTCGTCGTCCAGATGGATATGGTCTATGTGCTGTCCACAGAGCGGGCAGTGCTCTGTGTGCTCGTCGTAGAGACGGTGACGCAGCTCCTTTATCTTCTCGTCCAGGCTCATCTTCATGGTTGTCAGCCGCTGTGTGGCTTTCTCGGCAGTCAGCTTCTTGGACTGATAGTCGGCATCGGCCTTTGAGCTGGCCTCGCCCAGGGTTTTCAGCGCCTCTTCTTCCTCCTGTAGCTTGGCCTTCAGTGCCAGGTTCTCTTCCCTGGCAGGACTGAGGTTGTCAATGGCGGTCAGCAGGTCTGACAGCTGCTGTCTGCGGGTGTGCTGTCTCCTCAGCTCATCGATGACCGTCTGTGGATGCAGGTCGGCGCGTTTCTTGCTGAGCGCGTCAATCTGGTCCTGGCGCAGCTTCACTGCCTTTTCCGCCTCCTCGGCGTTGCTGCGCGTCTCCTGTTCGGCTTTCCTCAGCATGTCGGTCTTGTCCTTCTCTTGTCTCAGCTTGGCTGACAACAGGTCTGCCTTCTCCACCTTCTCGACATACTGTCCTATTATCTGGTTGGTCTCTCCAGCCTTCAGGAACAGCTCTTCATGGCGGGCTTCCTTGTCCACCCACTGCTGCAGCTGGCTGATGGCTTCCTCGTTTGTCTTTGCTTTTGTCTGCCTGTCAGCCAAGTCAGACGTGAGCAGCTGAAACAGCTCGTGTGTCTGACTCAGTCCCGCTTTGGTCTTGGCTTCCTCCTGCTGCGCCTTGGCCAGGTCAGCCAGCTGCTGGCGCTGCGTGGTGGTGTTGTCCCAGTCGGTGAAGAGCGTCTTGCATTGCCGATACTCGTCGCCGGCCCTCTTGGCCTCCAGCTCCTGCTTCGCCATGCGGGCCTCTGCCTGTCTCTTCTCGTTCTGCTGAATGGTCTCTATGCGTTTCAGCTTCCCGTCGATGGCCGCTATCTCCTTCTTGAGCTGGTCGGCCAGCAGCTGGGCGTCAGCCTGTTCCCTTGTCATCAGCTCCACTTGCTCATTGGTCAGCGTGTGTGGCTTCTCCACGTCATACTGCATCTGTGCTTGCGCCTGTGCCTCCTTGGCCTTCTTCCATATTCTCTGTATGGCCTCGCCATAGTCAGAGAAAAGCTGTGTGTTGGTCAGCTGTTCCAGGATGGCCTCACGCTCTTTCTTGTTGCCCGTCAGGAAGTTGGCAAACTGTCCCTGTGCCAGCATGGCCATGCGCCCGAACTGCTGGAAGTCGAGCCCTACGGCCTGGAGGATGGTCTGCTCCACGCTGTCGTCCGTCCAGTCGCCCTTGTCAATCTTTAATTCCCATGTCGCCTTTCTGTGACTGATGGGGCGGATGCCCGTCTCTTTGTCCTTCCGGCCATGTTTCAAGCCAAGTGTCAGACGGGCATGATAGGTCCTGCCGTCCTTGTCGTCAAAGACCACCTCGCTATAGCTCTCGTCCTTGGGCGAGATGCCCAGTCGTGTGTACTGCTCGATGCTGGCCACACGAATCTGCTCACCCTCCGTGTCGGTATAGTCATTATTGGCAGGGTTTGCAACGCTGGCAATGCGTGGCGTCTTCTTGTAGAGGGCCATCGAGATGCAGTCAAGGATGACCGACTTGCCGGCTCCCGTATCGCCAGCAATGAGGAATATGGATGCTGGTTCACCTGTGATGGCATCGTTCAGGTCGTTCTCGAAGTCGATGTCAGCACGCTCTATGGAGGCGATGTTGCGGATATGTAGTTCTTTCAGTTTCATTCTTCTGCTGGCGTTTGTTTCTGACGCTTCTTCGTTTCTCTCTCTTCGCTCATCAGCAGCAGTTCAGCCTTGACCTCGTCGAAAGCCAGTCTGACATCGTCCAGGTCAAGACTGGGATACTGGTCTTTTGTACGCATGATGAATTCCATGGGGTCGGTCATCTGCTGCAGCTCGGGCACCTCAAACAATGGTGTGTCCCTGTCGGCGTCATAGTCGTCGCTGGCTCCTGTCCATAGCACTTTCGGGTTGTAGCGCCATTCGTCGTGGTAGGGTGCCAGTGCGTCGTAAACCATCTGGGCGAAGTTGGCGGGCAGGTCTGTATGTGCGTCAAAGCGAAAACGGATATAGCCGCGCTCCCCTTTGCTGACGAACTCGTCCATGACATGCATTGCGTCGTCGGCCGTGGTAAACGATGTGCCGTCCAGCGGCAGCACATAGAAGTGACGCAGCTCGTCGATGCGCAACTGGCGTATGTGCACTTCCCCCTGGTGACGGTCCATCTCCACCAGGCTGACGGTATGAGGATAGGCCTCGTCGCAGCTGACGTGCAGGGCACTGCCCGAATATCTGACCACGGGCGCGCGATGGCAGGCAACCTTCTTATAGTCGCAGTCCTCGGGGTGTCCAAGCGTCTGGGGCTTGTGGATGTGTCCCAGGGCCAGGTAGTCGTAGCCGCTGCCCATGGCTGCAGTGTCAATCGTTCTCAGCGTGCCAATGTCGAAGGAGTGGCCTGCCGGGTCGAGGCCGGTCACTGCCTGGTGTGCCATCATCACCACCGGCAAGTTGGTGGTGTTGTCGGCGGCTACCCTGTCGAGGATGGACTGTATGACATCGTGGCGGTCGCCCGTCATGTAGGGCAGTGCCACGATGTAGCCGCTGTCAAGCTTGACGATGTACTGGTCCTGCCATCCGTCGTCGCGCTCCAAGCTGTCAATGGCGGGTGGGATGCCCTGCAAGTGCGCGTTGGCCAGCTTCCAAACGGAACGGTCTGCCTGGATGCGCGAGGCAGAGTCGTGGTTGCCTGCCGTGATGACGGTGTGCATCTGCGGGCACAGCCGGTGCAGTCGGACGAAGAAGTCGGTGAAGTCCTTCTTCACCGTTGCCGAAGGCTGCTGTATGTCGAACACGTCGCCGCTGACCAGCAGGGCATCAGGCTGTTCCTCCTGGCACCATCGTTCCAGCTGGCGGAAGAAGTGCTGATGCTCATCACTCCTGTCATAGTTCTGATAGACGACCTGACCTATGTGCAGGTCAGCGGTATGTAGTATCTTCATGGTGTTTCTCTTTTTTACACATCTCTTATTGTCTCGGACCTATGGCTATACATTGCCCAGATAGACGTACCTCAGCCCCTCCTCCATGGCTACGCGCTCAGCTTCCTTCAGCGTGTGGAGGGGCGTGGGTGCCACATCCTGCATCTTGTAACGTGGGAAGAAACGGCTCAGGTGCAGGGGTGTCTCAGCGAGTCCGTTGCCGACCATCCACTGGCATAGATGGCGAATCATCAGCATGTCGTCGTTCACACCGGGGATGACCAGGTTCGTCAGTTCCACATGCACGCCGGCATCGTGCATGGCCATTATGGTGTCGAGTACTGGCTGCAGCCGACCGCCGCTGACCCTGCTGTAGATGTCGTCAGAAAATGATTTCAGGTCGATGTTGGCAGCGTCGAGGTAGGGTAGAAGGTCCTTCAGCGGCTCCTGGCATACATAGCCCGCCGTGACAAGTATGTTCCACAGTCCGGCCTCGTGTGCCAGCCGGGCCGTGTCGGTGACATATTCTATATATGTCAGTGGCTCCGTGTAGGTGTAGGCGATGCCAGGGCAGTGATGTTCCTTGCAGAGGGTCACCACCTGTTGTGGCTGAAGGTCATAGTGCCCCACCTCGGCAGGCGATGCTTGTGAGATGTCGTGGTTCTGACAGTTCAGGCAGCGCAGGTTACAGCCGGTGCAGGCAATGGAGAGGCATGTCGTTCCCGGATGGAAGTGGTAGAGTGGCTTCTTCTCGATGGGGTCAATGGCCAGTGAACAAGGTCGTCCGTAGACCTCGCTGACAAGCACGCCCTCCACATTGCGCCTGCTGCGACAGATGCCAGTCTTGCCCCTCGCTATGCGGCAATGGTGCGGGCAGAGCTGGCACTCCACACGTCCGTCATCCATTTTCTGGTAATACCTACATTCCATCATGGCATGTCAGAAAACGATTGCTTCATACACATACAGCTCTGCATCCTTCCAGCCGTCCCAGCCTATTCCCGCCTTGTCCTGTGCGCAGTGGCTGACAAACTCCTCCTTCGTCCAGTTCACCTCGTCGGCCACCTGTGGCAGGAACGTCCCGCTGCGATAGCCCTTGCGTATGTAGATGCCGTGGCGGTGCAGTTCAAACTCGTCCAGGCTCTGTATGCGGCGCATGGGCGTCAGCACCGAAATCTCGATGTCGATGTCTGCCAGCTCGTCTGCGCTGACCGGCATGAAGCGTGGGTCTTCGAAAGCAGCAGCCCTCGCCATCTCGGCGACAATCTCATGCAGGGGCGTGTCCTCGCCGAAGTGTCCGATGCACCCGCGCAGGCGCCCCTGCTTATGCAGCGATACAAAAGCACCGCATTTTTCTGTGAGGTTTGAGGTGAGAGGTGAGTGGTGTGAGATGGGCTTGCCGTCTAAGCTATCCTTGATGCTGGTCAGTGCTATCTCCTTCAGTATCCGCTTCTCGTCATCTGTCAGTGAGAAGCCTTTGGTCTCCCCTCGGGTGATGGCAAAGGCATGGTAGCCTACCACCCGGTTCCTGTCATGGCGGTCTGCGTCGCCAGAATTCTGATACAGCAGGTGTCTCACCTCATAGCTCTTGTCCATCATCAGCAGCAGTGTCACGATGGCCTGTTCGCCGCAGGCACTCGTGGCCAGGTTGCTGATGTGGCTGTGGGCATTCTCTTCCAGCACCGCTATCAGCTGTCCCACGTCGCCGCTTTCCACGGCCTTGCCTGTGCGTGCATCCACCTTGCAGGCATCGTCATAGTTAGGATAGTGTGAGAAGTCGCTGCTGATGACGAACAGGTTATCCTCCGTGAAATACGGCTTCAGCACCTTCGCTATCCGCTGTAGCTTGCGGTAGTCGTTGGTCGAGATGATGATGGGCACCACGGGGGGCACGCTCCTGTCAGATGGTGAGGCGTAGCGGGCATACCATCGCTGCAGGAAGGGCAGCTGCACCTCCAGGCAGTGCTCCCTGTCGTGTGCCCTTGGCTCATAGCGGAACACGCTGTCACGCTCTGTCAGGCTGATGGCTGTCTCGTGGTCAACGTCGACCTCGCCCAGCGGCGTGGCATAGCGGTCAGCCTCCGTGTTCACCGAAGCCCCGTCGAGCCACTCATAATGGCTGGGCCCCAGCAGGAAGATGCGCTTGTAGCGCTTGTCGGCAGGCATCGACATATAGGCCGCTGCCGCTACCTTCCCCGAGAAGTAATAGCCAGCATGGGGCACTATCAGTGCTGCCACATCGTGGAATGTCGTCTTGCCGCTATGCAGTGCCAGAAGGCTGTCCACCTCCTCGCTCAGCTCGCTGGCATCACCAGTGTAGAATCGGTTCGCCTGCACGGCGGGCCGTACCACGGGCTCCTTGCCCTGTCCGATACATGTACTCATCATCATTGCTACTATGATTGTTGTCAATAATCTTGTCATTGTCTTACCTGTTCTTAAACCGGGTATTTCGCTGCCATCCTGTTATAGAAGTCGCGCTGTTCGGCATCGGTCACGGTCTTGGCGTCAGCCACTTGTGCCAACATCTGCTCCATGTCGCGTGTCAGGTGATAGCCCAGCACCTTGCGGGTGTCTGCACACTTGTGCAGTTCATAGGCTGCACGAGCCTTGTCGCGGTCTATTAGTAGGCGTGCCAGTGCCAAGCGGTAGCCAGTCCTGAACTTCTCTTGCCGCTGGTTGACGATGGCCTGGCAATAGAGGGCCGCCTTGGGGCCTGGCTCGTCGGTCAGCTCGGCCAGCTCAGCATACAGATAGCTGTCGTGGCAGCGCTTCAGTAGCTGTCGGTAGATGTTGACGGCCTTCTCCCTTTCTCCCATGATGCTATAGACCACTGCCATATACCGCTGGTTGTGCTTGTCGTGCGGATTACGGCGCATGGCTTCCTGCAGCAGGGGCATCACCTTGAGGCAGTTCCCCAGCAGCTCATCGCTGGACAATGGGCTTGTCCGGGCCATGAAGTCGCCGTTTTGCTGTCCCTGCAACTCATGGAAGGCACAGGTGAGCAGCTGCTGGGCCACGGAGGGGATGGGGTGGCTTGGCTGGCCCGCCGTCGCAGGGGAGGTGGTGGTCTTCCAGTCCTCGTTGCCCAGCTCCTCCACCTTCAGCTGTTCCAGGAAGTCGAGCATGCTGAAGTGTCTGTCAGCTTTGTCGAGGGCCACCGCTGCGTGCAGCATGCCGCTGTGTGCCTTGCCGTCCTTGTCGTCAATGGTAGGCAGCAAGCGTAGCAGTGCCTTGAAGATTTTCCCTGCCTCGTCGAGTCGTTTCTCCGTGATGCGCTTCTTCAGGATGTCACTGGCTGTCCAGAACATGCACAGTGTGGTGTACTTACCCTGGTGCACCGCATACATCGGCCGAATGGCTTCGTAGGCCTCCTCTATTTTTCCCTGCTTTCGCAGTTCAAACACTTCTTTTACTGTCATTGGGCCTTAGGTTTTTACATTACGCGGCAAAGTTACGAAATAACGAGTGAAATGCAAAAGGAAAACCTGTTTTTCTTTTGCATTTCCGAGTGCCAAGAACTTCGGCGAAGCCAAAGTTACGAAAAGTCGAGAGCAATACAAAAGAAATCCTTTTCTTTTTTTGCCGTGACGGAATGTTAACGCCTTTTTATGTTGCACTACTTGCACTACTTGCACTACTTGCACCAAAATGGCCATGGAGGATGGGAAAAAAGCGGCACTTTTCTGGTAAATTCTCGAGAGAATTTGGCAATAAGGCGGAACTTTATGAAATTATCTCCATGCCTGGCTGCAATAAGGCGGCACTTTACGGAATTATCTCCATGCCTGGCTGGAATAAGTCGACTCCCCATGAGAAAAAAACATTGACTTTTTTTCATGGGGAGTCGATTCAGCGTTGCGATGCAACCAGAATGAACAGTGGTGCAGCTAAAATGAACACCCTAAAGGGCTATTTGGTGCAAGTAGTGCAAGTAGTGCAACTAAAAAAAGTCGTTACTATTTGTTAACAGACCTGTTAGTCAAACACTGAGGGGTCTGGCACGTTGATGGGTATGGTCTTGCTGCTGCCTGAGACGCTGACGGCAAAGTCGCTGGTGCGGAACTTCTCCTTGTTCTTGGCCTTCAGTGCAAAGGTATGCATCCCCGGTGTCAGCTCGCCGCTCCAGGGTGCCCATCCGACATCCTGCCCATCGACGATGACCATGGCCCGTGGTATGTTCGTGGTGACGGTGACCATCGTCACCGAGGGTTGTGGCGGGGTGGGGTTGATGCGTGTCGGTGGTGGTGTCTGCTGCACAGGCTGTGTGGGTGTCTGCTGCACAGGCTGTGTGGGCCTCTGCTGCACAGGTTGTGTGGGCGTCTGCTGCACGGGCTGTGTCGGTCTCTGCTGCGTGGGCGGTGTGGGACGCTGGCCAGCTGGTGGAGCCGGTGTGGTGGGCCGGGCGTCCTGGCGCGGCGTGGTGGCGGTGGTGTCAGCTGACGGGGGTGTGGTATTGCTGTCGCCGTCAACGTATGCCTCGATAGGACCTTCATCGTCTGGGTCGTCCCATTCGTCAGTGTCGTCCTCGTCGGCCCATTCGTCATCCTCGTCCTCATCGGCCCATTCGTCATCTTCGTCTTCGTCATCCCAGTCGTCCTCGTCTTCATCGTCAACGACGGTTTTCTTGTGAGTCTTTCCCAAGAGGTCATCGAAGGTGCCATTGGAGTAGAGGTAGTAGCCTCCGCCGCCTAACGCTGCGAGCAGGAGCAGGATGACGAGCGTCCAGACAAGTGTCTTGTTGCTCTTCTTTCCCTCCTTTGGCGTCTTTCCGTTGGGAGCTTTCGGGTCGTGGTTCGTACCTGCCAGCACGGTTGGGCTGGCGTCTTCAGTCATCTGTGGGTTCTGTTCTTGGTCTGTCATGGTGGAATGAGTTTGGGTTATCTGCTGCAAAAGTATCAATTATTTTTGACACAGCAAAACATTTAGCTGCTTTTGTTTGCCGTGTGTGTTTTTTTCTGTACCTTTGCAGCGAATAAGCCCCCGCTGCCCACACCATGGATGACGGGCGGCCGGTTGTAAGATTATGAAGAAGGAACTGTCCATCTTGATACCCGTTTTCAACTACGACTGTACGGCTCTGGTCGATGGCCTGAGTCGGCAGTCCGCCGCGTTGCAGGCAGAAGGCGTCAGGGTGGAAATCATCGTTGCCGAGGATGGTTCCACCAACGAAGCAGCGCTCCACGCCAATGCTGCGCTGACTGCCAACCCTCTCTGTCGCTACTTGCCGCGGCGTGAGAACGTTGGGCGTGCCGCCATCCGCAACTATCTGGCCCAGCAGGCTAACATGGAATGGCTACTGTTCCTCGACTGTGACATGCAACTGCCTGACGACCGTTTCCTCTTGAACTACCTCAACAGTGAGGGCGATGAGGTGATAGACGGTGGCTTTGCAGTCTGTCCATGCCCTGAGCAGATGGGTCGCAACCTGCGCTACAGCTACGAGTGGAGTGAGATGTCGCACCATGGCGTCGCGCAGCGGCAGGCTAACCCCTACCGCAGTTTCCGCACGACCAATTTCATGATTCGTCGCGATATTATCCTTGCCCATCCCTTTGACGAGCGTTTCCGCCATTACGGCTACGAGGATGTGCTCTTTGGCAAGGAGCTGCATCGCCATGGCATCGCCATCAGCCACATTGACAACGCAATGATGCTCAGCGACCTGGAGACAAACGATGTGTTTGTCAGCAAGACCGAGGAAGCCCTTCGCACCCTCAGACGCTTTCGCGATGACCTACGTGGCTATTCGCAGTTGCTCACCGTTGTCGACGGCATCCACATCGCCCCTGTGCGCTGGCTCATCCGCTTGTGGCACAGGCTCTTCGGATGGCTTGAGCGCCGTAACCTCTGTGGCCGGCATCCCTCCCTCCGCATCTTCAAACTCTACAAACTGGGTTATTATCTGACGTTAACTAAAAACGACAATCAATCATGACACGCAGATTCGCTTTCAAGATGTTCCTCAAGCCAGGCTGTGAGGAAGAGTACGAGCGGCGCCATGCAGCCATCTGGCCCGAGCTGGTCAAGATGATTAAGGAGCAGGGTGTGCAGAACTACAGCATCTTCTGGGATAAAGACACCAACATCCTCTTTGCCTATCAGGAGTGTACCAAGGAAGGCAATACGCAGGACACCACTGATGTGGACCCCGTGACGCAGAAGTGGTGGGACATGATGGCCGACATCATGGAGGTGAACGCAGACAATTCGCCTGTCAGCATTCCCCTGCCTGAGCTGTTCCATCTGGACTGAGACGGATGTCGTCTTGTGGCACCTTCGCCCATGAGAACAAGGGCAGCAGCTGCGAGGGTGTGATGGGCTGGGGCGCAGGCGTCAGCCCTGCGTGGTGTGCCAGCAGTCCGATGACCTCGGGGGCCGTGAAGCGTTGCCTCAGTGCCTCCATGTCGAGGCTGCGGTCACGCTTTGACAGCCGCTGCCCCTGTTCGTTGCACAGCAATGGGAAATGGATGAAGCGCGGTGTGTTAAATCCCAGACAGCGAGCCACATACATCTGCTGGGGCGAGGAGAGCAGCAAGTCGCGACCGCGCACCACCTGTGTGATGCCCATCAGACCATCGTCGATGACCACCGCCAGCTGGTAGGCCCATGCACCATCCTTGCGTCGGATGATGAAGTCGCCCACCTGCCTGGCCATGTCCACCGTCAGCGTCCCGTAGTGTCCGTCCGTGAAGCTGATGGACTCGTCGGGCACCCTGATGCGCGTGGCAGCGGCACGTCCTGGTTGTGGCAGACGGTTGCGGCATGTGCCCTTATACACCACGCGGCCGTCGCTCTCGTGTGGGGCCTGTGTCGCCAGGATGTCGTTGCGCGTACAGTAGCAAGGGTAGGTCAGCCCCTGGGCCAAAAGCAGCCCGAAGTAGTGTTCATAGATGTCTGAGCGCTGGCTCTGCCACACCGGCGAGCCGTCCCATGTCAGCCCCAGCCACTCCAGGTCGCCCATCAGCAGGTCAGCATATTCAGGGCGCGACCGCTCAGGGTCGATGTCCTCAATACGTAGCAGCCACTGGCCTCCGAGGCTCTTCGCCGACAGCCATGACAGCAGCGCGCTGAACACGTTGCCCAGGTGCATGCGACCCGTTGGCGAGGGCGCAAACCGTCCCCGCTCAACAGCCTTGTTCTTGTCCGCTGGTGTGATGCTTGCAGTCGTCATGGGGTGCAAAGGTACGTTTTTTTTCGTTTCCAGCCATGACCTAAGCCAAGGAAATCACTAATTATTCGTAATTATTCAGTGAAAAGACAGTGTTTGTGACGAAAAATTAGTAATTTTGCAGGCTAATTATGTATAGGAAAACTATGTTGCTAAGTGATAGAGAAGCCAACAAGGCTTTTTCAATGATTGCCGACATTGACGGCGATTTCTCAAGTCTCATTGACATGGAGACTCCCGGCGAGATACCCATCCTCCCGGTGAGGAACCTGGTGCTATTTCCCGGTGTGGTGTCGCCCATCCTCATCGGGCGTGAGTCGAGCATGCGCCTGGTGCGCAAGGCCGAGAAGGCCAACACCATCATCGGCATCGTCTGTCAGAAGGACCCCGAGGTGGAGGAGCCTGGTATGGAGGACCTCTTCGAGTATGGTGTCTTCGCCAAGGTGGTGAAGCAGCTCACCCTGCCCAACGGTGCCGTCACAGCCATCATTCAGGGCCTGGGCCGACTGCGCCTGAAAGCCATCAGCACTGAGGTGCCCTACCTGACCGGCATCGTCGAGGCGGCTCCGGAGATAATGCCCGAGAAGCGTGACAAGGAGTGGAAGACGGCCATGGAGGCCCTTCGCAACCAGGTGGAGGAGTATGTCAACATTAGCGACGACGTGCCTGACGAGGCCAGCTTTGCCATACGCAACATCTCAAACAATGTGATGGCGCTGAACTTCGTGTGTTCAAACATGCCGTTCCCGGTGCGTGAGAAGAACGAACTCATCAGTGTCGACTCGATGAAGGAACGCCTCTTCGGCACGATGAAGGCACTCAATCGTGAAATCAACCTGCAGAACCTGAAGGCTGACATACGCAATAAGACGCGTGAGGACCTGGACGAGCAGCAGAAGAACTATTTCCTGCAGCAACAGATTAAGAACCTGCAGGCGGAGATAGGCTCCAACTCGTCGCCTGAGAAGGCCGTGCTGTTAGAGAAGGCCAAGAATAAGAAATGGACCGATGAGGTGGCGAACACCTTCTACAAGGAGATGGAGAAGCTCGACTCGCTGCAGCAGCAGTCGCCCGACTTCAACGTCCAGCTCAGCTACCTGCAGACATTCGTCTCGCTTCCCTGGGGCGAGTTTACCTCCGACGACCTCAACCTGCAGCGGGCACAGCGCATCCTCGACCGCGACCACTATGGCATGGAGAAGGTGAAGGAACGCATCCTGGAGTACATGGCCGTGCTCTCGCTGCGTGGCGACCTGAAGAGTCCCATCCTGTGTCTCTATGGCCCGCCGGGAGTGGGCAAGACCAGTCTGGGCAAGAGCATTGCTGCCGCCATGAAGCGCAAGTATGTGCGCGTCTCGCTCGGTGGACTGCACGACGAGGCAGAGATTCGCGGCCACAGGCGCACCTACGTGGGCGCCATGCCCGGCCGCATCATCAAGAGTATTCAGAAGGCGGGCAGCTCCAACCCCGTGTTCATCCTCGACGAGATTGACAAGGTGACACAGGCCACCATCAACGGCGACCCCGCCTCGGCACTGCTCGAGGTGCTCGACCCCGAGCAGAACACCGCCTTCCACGACAACTATCTCGATGTGGACTACGACCTGTCGAAGGTGCTGTTCATTGCCACGGCCAACAACCTGAGCACCATTCCCAAGCCGCTGCTCGACCGCATGGAGATTATTGAGCTGAGCGGCTACATCACTGAGGAGAAGATTGAGATAGCCAAGCGCCACCTCATTCCGCGCGAGCTGGACAATACCGGCCTGAACAGCGTGAAGCCCAAACCCACGTTCAACAAGGCGGCCATAGAGAAAATCATCGAACAGTACACCCGTGAGAGTGGTGTCCGCCAGTTAGAGAAACAGGTGAACAAGGCGCTGCGCAAGCTGGCCTTCAAGCGGCAGCTGAGCGGCATAGAGCCAGTGGACATGAAGATTACGCCCTCGTCACTCGAGGACCTGCTGGGCAAGCCGCCCTTCTATCGTGACATCTACCAGGGCAACGACTATGCAGGTGTGGTCACGGGACTGGCCTGGACCAGCGTGGGCGGAGAGATACTCTTCATTGAGACCTCACTGTCAAAGGGCAAGGGACAGAAGCTGACCCTGACCGGCAACCTCGGCGACGTGATGAAGGAGAGCGCCGTGCTGGCGCTGGAGTATGTCAAGGCCCATGCCGACGTGCTCAACATCGACTACAGAATCTTTGACAACTACAACATCCACATCCATGTGCCCGAGGGTGCCACGCCGAAGGACGGCCCCTCAGCCGGCATCACCATTGCCACCTCCATCGCCTCGGCACTGACGCAGCGCAAGGTGCGCAAGAACACGGCCATGACGGGTGAGATTACCCTGCGCGGAAAGGTGCTGCCCGTGGGTGGCATCAAGGAGAAAATACTGGCGGCCAAGCGTGCCGGCATCACCGACATCGTGATGTGTCAGGAGAACGAGAAGGACATCCTCGAGATTCCCGAGATGTATCTCAATGGCGTCACCTTCCATTATGTCGAGGACGTGCAGGATGTGTGGCGCTTCGCCCTTACTGACGAGATGGTCAAGAATCCAATGGTGTTTGACATCATGGAAGAAACCCATAAAGAAGAAAAGTAAACAGAAAGAATGTTCTTCCAGTTACAGCACAACGACCCAGCCTCTGATGCCCGTGCCGGTCTCATCACAACCGACCATGGGCAGATTCAGACGCCCATCTTTATGCCCGTAGGCACCTGCGGCACGGTGAAGGGCGTACACTTCAGCGAGCTGAGGGAGCAGGTGAAGGCGCAGATTATTCTGGGCAACACCTACCACCTCTACCTGCGGCCCGGACTCGACACACTGCGCAAAGCCGGCGGCTTGCATCGGTTCAACACCTGGGACCGTCCCATCCTTACCGACAGTGGCGGCTTTCAGGTCTTCTCGCTCACTGGCATCCGCAAGCTACGCGAAGAGGGGTGCGAGTTCCGCAGCCACATCGACGGCTCGAAGCATGTCTTCACCCCTGAGAACGTGATGGACACCCAGCGCATCATCGGAGCCGACATCATGATGGCGCTCGACGAGTGTCCGCCGGGCGAGAGCGACTATCAGTATGCCAAGAAGAGCCTCGGCCTCACCCAGCGCTGGCTGGAACGCTGCATCAAGCGCTTCAATGAGACAGAGCCGCTCTATGGCCACCGGCAGACGCTGTTCCCCATCGTCCAGGGGTGCAAGTACCGTGACCTGCGCGAGGATGCTGCCAAGCATGTGTGCGACCTGCTGCCCACCATCGGCGACGGGCAAGGCGGCATGAGCATTGGCGGACTGGCTGTCGGCGAGCCTACCGAGGTGATGTACGAGATGATTGAGGTGGTGAACGCCATCCTGCCCAAGGACCGGCCGCGCTACCTCATGGGGGTCGGCACACCGCAGAATATCCTCGAGGCCATTGAGCGCGGCGTCGACATGTTCGACTGCGTCATGCCAACGCGCAACGGTCGCAACGCGCTGCTCTTCACCTATCACGGAACGATGAACCTGCGCAACAAGAAGTGGGAGCAGGACTTCAGCCCCATCGACCCTGATGGCTGCTTCGTTGACCGCCTGCACACCAAGGCATACCTGCACCACCTGTTCAAAGCACAGGAGCTGCTGGCGCTGCAGATAGCCAGCATACATAACCTCGCCTTCTATTTGCGCCTGGTCACTGACGCGCGCGAACATATTATTAATGGTGACTTTGCACAGTGGAAGCGCTCAGTCATCGACGACCTGGGGCGAAGAATATAAAGACAATCTCAAACCTCTGCTCAGCTACGCCGCTTTGCCCTGCAAAGAAATCTCAAATCTCAAACCTCAAATCTCAAATCATCAAAGTGAAGCGTCTCGACTGGTACATCATACGCAAGTTCATTGGCACATATATCTTTGCCATTCTGCTGATTATCTCCATCAGCATCGTGTTCGACTTTAACGAGAACATGGCGAAGTTTGCCAACAACCATGCCCCGTGGCGTGCCATCATCTTCGACTACTACGCCAACTTCGTACCCTACTTTGCCAACCTCTTCTCGCCGCTTTTCGTCTTCATTGCCGTCATCTTCTTTACATCGAAGCTGGCCGGTAACAGCGAGATTATAGCCATGCTTGCCTCGGGCACCAGTTTCCGCCGCCTCTTGCGGCCTTACATGCTCTCGGCGGCCCTCATCGCAGGCATCAACTTCTTCCTTGGGGCTTACGTCATACCCAGTGGCACCATCGTCCGCCAGAACTTTGAGACCATCTATAAGAACAAGAAGAAACAAACATCAGCCAGCAACGTCATGCTGCAGGTGGGGCCCGGCATCATCGCCTCCATACAGCAGTATGATAACACCACTAAGCGCGGCTACGGCTTCGGTCTCTACAAGTTTGAGCAGAAGAAGCTCATCAGTCACATGACTGCCAACGTCATACAGTATGACACCATCAGCGACAGTCGTTACCACTGGCATGCCACCAACTATAAGATACGTACGCTGAAGGGCCTGCGCGAGAAGATTGAGACAGGCGTTGAGATTGATACCTTGATCATGATGGAACCCATGGACCTGGTCTACAGCAAGGGTCAGCAGGAGCAGTTCACCTCGCCCGAGCTGCTGCGCTACATCTCCAAACAGCAAGAGCGCGGCTCCACCAACGTCGTCCAGTATGAGGTGGAGTATCACAAGCGTATTGCCACCAGCTTCGCATCGTTCATCCTCACCATCATTGGTGCTTCGCTGTCGGCACGCAAGCGCAAGGGAGGCATGGGCCTGGCACTCGGCATCGGCCTTGCCCTCTCGTTCACCTACATTCTGCTGCAGACCGTCTCGGCCACCTTCGCCATACAGGCCAACATGCCGCCCATGCTGGCCGCCTGGCTGCCTAATATCCTTTATGTGTTCATCGCTTACTTCTGCTACAGGCAGGCCCCTAACTGATGAGGAACTGTTACTATATCCTGTTCTGTGCCATGGTGATGCTCGTACAAGTGTCATCGGCTTCGGCAGGCAATGTGCTGACCTTTGTAAGGAAGATAGGCTCGTTCATCGACACCATGTCAGTCAAGGGTCTGGACCGTCGCTACATTGATGCACCGAAAAAGCCCTGGCAGCTCATCGTGAAGGGCAATGTCAACCAGAGTGAGGTGAAGATGAAGACGGAGGGCACGATAGCCGGCTTTCATTATAGCGCCCGCCCGGAGATGAAGACCGAGCCGTCGTACTATGTGGGTTTCTGGGCAGGCTACAGAGGCTACGGACTGGGCTATACTGTCAACGTGGCTGGCGACAAGGGCAGCTATCTCACCTTTGGTGCCTCGGGCGGTGCCTACGGCCTCAACGTGCGCGTCCATGCCTTCGAGAGTGCCGAGCCCACCTTCGGACTGAACAGTGATGCCATTCCTGACGAGAACTATGAGTCATGGGACAAGGTACGGCTGATAGACCCCATCAAGGTGCACACGCTCATTGCCGATGGCTATTATCTGTTCAATGGCAAGCATTTCTCCTACGCTGCTGCGTACGACCAGTCGGTGCTGCAGAAGCGTTCCGCTGGCTCGCTGATGGTTGGGGGCATGTATTACTATGGCCGCATTGACTACTCGTCCAATTACAACGGCGACCTCATCTACATGATGAAGGGCTTGGGTAAGGTCAAGCTGTGGCAGAGCAGCGTCGGCGTGGGCTATGCCTACAACTGGGTGCCCGCAAGGGGGCTGCTGGTCAGTGCCATGGCCATGCCCATGCTCACCTTTGTCAATAAGGTCAAGGCATACGGCTATTCCACCAATGTGGAAAAGTTGATGGATGACCCTATATTCTGGGATGAAGACATCAGCGATGCCGAGTGGGACAAGTGGTTCTATGACAGGGTGCAGATAACGCCAATGGGGCAGGAGACCTTCAACAGCGGACTGACCGTCAACTTCGATGCGCGGCTGTCGCTGACCTACAACTTCGGGCGTTTCTTCGTCAACGCCTACGGACAGTTCAACAATTTCCGCTACAGTCATCACAGCAGCCACGGCAGACTGACCGACTGGTTCGTCAATACCTCCTTTGGCGTGAGGCTGTAAATGTGTTAATTATTAACTATAAAAGATTCAGGAACATGAAAAAGTACATCTTTTCTTTGGTCTTGCTGCTCTCGGCCATGACAGCACGGGCACAGGACGAAATTATGGTGAACTACCTGGGCAGTCGCCCTGGTATTGTCGACTTTGTCAATGCCATCCTTTCACAGGAAGATTTAGGCGAGGCGCTTGGCTTCGTGGCAGACAACTGGGATCGCTACAGGAGTGGCATGCCCCTGGGCGAGGGTGTCACGTTCTTGACCGATGCTCCTAACGGCTACGCCCGTTTCGACGTCAGCTATGAAGGGACCGACCGTGGATATACGGAGTTCTGCTATTGGAACTGTGCTGACGGACTGCATAAGGTGGTGGCTGTCAATACAGGCTACACTCAGGGTGGCAAACCCATTGAGACAGAGACCACCGGCCTCGATTTCTATACCTACGACAACCGCGCCCGTACGCTGAAGTATGTGTCAGCCTATGATATGGGCGCCGTTGTGGAGGCATCGTCGACGGTAACCATCGAGCTGCCCCGCAAGGGCAAGGACATCAAGGCCACCATCCATGATGCGCAACAAAAGAAGTATGTCCTGATGAAGTGGAACGGCAGTAAGTTCAACCAGCAGCAGGTGCAGCGCACCTCCGGCCGTTAACCCGCAAACTGAGACAGCTATGTCGGACCTGCCTCTGATGATACATGACCTGGCCCTGATCCTCATCGTGGCAGGAGCCGTGACGCTTGTGTTCAAGCGTCTGAAGCAGCCGTTGGTGCTGGGCTACATCGTGGCTGGTTTCCTCGTCTCGCCCCATATGCCCTATACGGCCAGCGTTACCGACATGTCGGGCATCCACCTGTGGGCCGACATTGGCGTGATGTTCCTGTTGTTCTCGCTGGGCCTCGACTTCTCGTTCAAGAAGATAGTGAAGATGGGTGCCTCGCCCATCATCTCGGTGGTGAGCATCATTTTTTGCATGTCGCTGCTGGGCATCCTCGTGGGCCAGCTCTTCGGCTGGAGTCGTATGGACTGTCTCTTCCTGGGCGGCATGCTCGCCATGTCGTCGACCACCATCATCTACAAGGCCTTCGACGACCTGGGCCTGCGCCAGCAGCAGTTTGCAGGCTTGGTGATGAGCGTGCTTATTCTGGAAGACATTCTCGCCATTGTGATGATGGTCATGCTCAGTGCCATCGCCAGTGGCAGCGTGGAGGGTGGTCAGATGTTAGGGTCAGTGCTGAAGATTGTGTTCTTTTTGGTGCTGTGGCTGGTGGTTGGCATCTTTGCCGTGCCACTGCTGCTGCGTCGGGTGCGTGGACTCATCAACAACGAGGTGCTGCTCATCGTCGCCTTAGGGTCGTGCTGCGCCATGGCGGTGTTCTCGACCAAGGTGGGCCTCTCATCGGCCTTCGGCGCTTTCATCATGGGCAGCATCCTGGCTGAGACCATTGAGGCCGAGCGTATTGAGAAGCTGGTGGAACCGGTGAAGAACCTCTTCGGTGCCATCTTCTTCGTCTCGGTGGGCATGCTCGTCGACCCCCAGATTCTCGTCTCCTACGCTCTTCCCATCATTGCGCTGGTGCTGACCATCATCGTGGGGCAGGCCATCTTCGGGTCGTTCTCGTTCATGCTGGGTGGCGAGAGTCTGAAGAGCGCCATGCGCTGCGGCTTCTCGATGGCGCAGATTGGCGAGTTCTCGTTTATCATTGCTTCGCTGGGCCTGTCCCTGGGCGTCATCAGCGACTTCCTCTATCCGGTTGTGGTGGCCGTATCAGTCATTACCACATTTCTCACACCTTACATGATACGGCTCGCCACGCCGGTTTATAACTTACTGGAGCCACGGCTGCCCTCGCGGCTCATCCGCATGATGAACCGCCTGTCGATGAGTCACCCCAACTCGACGGAGCACAGCCAGTGGCGTCGCCTGCTGCTGCAGATGGGCATGTACAGTGTGGTGTACGGCATCCTGTCGTCGGCTGTCATCACGCTCATGTTCATGCTCTTCCACCCCTTCATCGTCAAGGTGCTGCATGGCGCATGGTATGCCAATGCCATCACGGGCGTGCTGACGGTGGTGTTCATCTCGCCCTTCCTGCGCGCCATGGTGATGAAGAAGAACCACAGCGAGGAATGGCAGACGCTGTGGGCCGAGAGCAACCGCAACCACCTGCCGCTACTGTTCACCGTACTGGTGCGTGGCATCATAGCCGCCTCGTTTGTGTTCTACGTGTGCCAGCATCTGTCTCATTTTGCTCCAGCCGTTGTCATCACCGTGGGCGTGGTGGCCGTGGTGCTGATGGTGCTGTCGCGCAGTGTGAAGCGCCGCAGCATCCTGTTGGAGCAGCTGTTCATCAACAACCTGCGCTCACGTGACATTGAGGCGCAGGTGCACGGCAAGAAACGCCCGCTCTATGAGGGACGCCTGCTGGACCGCGACATACACATAGCCGACTTCGACATTCCGCAGAACACGCTGTGGGCGGGAAAGACGCTGATGGAACTGAACCTGGGCCGCAAGTATGGCGTCCACGTCAGCAGCATCCTCAGGGGCAACAACCGGCTGAACATCCCTTCGGGCAGCGACCAGCTCTTTCCGCTGGACCGTCTGCAGGTCATTGGCAGCGACACACAGCTGGCCTTGTTCCGCCAGGCCGTGGAGAGCCAGGTGCACCCCGACGACGTGCAGTTAGAGAAACGCGAGATGAAGCTGCGCCAGCTCATCATTGGGCAGGGCAGTCCCTTTATTGGCCAGACGCTGGAAGAGAGCGGCCTGCGCAGCCACTACGGCTGCATGGTGGTGGGATTGGAGGAAGGCAAGGAAAACCTGTCGCCCTTCAAGCCTACGCGCCGCTTTGAGGAGGGCGACATCATCTGGGTAGTGGGCGAGGGCGACGACCTGGACCGCTTGCTACACAGCTGAAGCCGAAAAAAACGGGACTTCATTTGGCAGTAAAGAAAAAAATACTTACCTTTGCACCTTCAAAAAAACACACTATTAGGAATTATGGCAAAGAGATTCGCCGAGCACAACGGCTTGGACCTGACACAGGTGAACAACGAGATGTTGGAGAAGTGGATGAAAGAGGACATCTTTCATCGCTCTATTGACGAGCGTGAGGGCTGTCCTCAGTTTGTGTTCTTCGAGGGTCCCCCCTCGGCCAACGGCCATCCGGGCATTCACCATGTGCTGGGCCGTGCACTGAAGGACACCTTCAACCGCTATCGCACCATGCAGGGCTTTCAGGTGAAGCGCAAGGCAGGATGGGACACGCACGGACTGCCCGTGGAGCTGAGTGTTGAGAAGGCGCTGGGCATCACCAAGGCTGACATTGACAATCCTGAGTCGCCACACTACATCTCGACTGAGGACTACAATCGGAAGTGCCGCGAGAACGTCATGACCTACACCAAGGAGTGGCGCGAGCTGACCGAGCGTATGGGCTACTTCGTTGACCTGGACAACCCCTACATCACCTACGACAATAAATATATTGAGACGCTGTGGTGGCTGCTGAAGCAGTTCTACCAGAAGGGATTACTCTATAAGGGCTACACCATCCAGCCTTACAGCCCCGCCGCCGGTACGGGCCTCTCGTCGCACGAGCTGAACCAGCCCGGCTGCTACCGCGACGTGAAGGACACGACGTGCACCGCCCTGTTTAAGATGAAGGACCCGAAGCCGGAAATGACAGGGTGGGGGACCGCCTATTTCCTGGCCTGGACGACGACGCCGTGGACGCTGGCTGCCAATACGGCCCTCTGCGTAGGTCCAAAGATTGACTATGTGGCTGTCGACACCTATAATCCCTACACGGCCAAACCCATTACCATCGTGATGGCTGAGGCCCGTCTGGGTGCCTACCTGGCTCCAGAAGGCGAGATTACCGACGGTGGCGAGATGCCTGAATATAAGAAAGGTGAGAAGTTCATGCCCTACCGCATCGTCGGCCGCTATAAGGGTACCGACCTTGTGGGCATGGAGTATGAACAGTTGATGCCCGCCATCAAGCCCATGGGTGATGCCTTCCGTGTCATCCCCGGCGACTATGTCACCACCGAGGATGGTGCCGGCATCGTTCACATCGCTCCTAACTTCGGTGCCGACGACGCCTTCGTGGCCAAGCAGGCTGGCATCTGCCCCATCGTGCTCATCGACAAGAAGGGCAACGAGCGCCCCATCGTCGACCTGCAGGGCAAGTATTATGTCCTGGATGACCTCGACCCGGAGTTCGTTGACAAGTACGTGAATGTGGACGAGTGGCAGAAGTTTGCCGGACGCTATGTGAAAAACGCCTATGACGACACACTCACCGACAAGGACGAGACGCTCGACATCAGCATCTGCATGGACCTGAAGGCGCAGGGCAAGGTGCTGAAGATTGAGAAGCATGTGCACAACTACCCGCACTGCTGGCGCACCGACAAGCCCGTGCTCTACTATCCGCTCGACTCGTGGTTCATCCGCAGCTCGGCCTGTAAGGAGCGCATGAGCGAGCTGAACAAGACCATCGGCTGGCATCCCGAGTCAACGGGCTCAGGCCGTTTTGGCAACTGGCTTGACAACCTCAACGACTGGAACCTGTCGCGGTCGCGCTTCTGGGGCACTCCGCTGCCCATCTGGCGCTCAGAGGACGGCGAGGAGCTGTGTATCGGCAGCCTCGAAGAGCTTTACAACGAGATAGAAAAGGCCGTCGAGGCTGGTGTCATGCAGACCAACCCCCTGAAGGAGAAGGGCTTCGTGCCCGGTGACATGAGTCAGGAGAACTATGACCGCATCGACCTGCACCGCCCCTACGTGGACTACATCATGCTCGTGAGCCCCACGGGTAAACCCATGAAGCGCGAGGCTGACCTCATCGACGTGTGGTTCGACAGTGGCTCCATGCCCTACGCACAGCTGCACTATCCGTTTGAGAACCGTGAGCTCATCGACGAGCGCCGCTTCTATCCCGCTGACTATATCAACGAGGGCGTAGACCAGACCCGTGGCTGGTTCTTCACCCTGCACGCCATTGCCACGATGATTTTCGACTCGGTGGCCTTCAAGAACGTTGTCAGCACTGGACTGGTGCTCGACGCCAAGGGCAACAAGATGTCGAAGCACGTGGGTAACGTCGTCAACCCCTTCGAGATGATTGAGAAGTACGGCTCGGATGCCGTCCGCTTCTACATGATGACCAACTCTGAGCCGTGGGACAACCTGAAGTTCGACCCGGAGGGTGTGGCCGAGGTGCGCCGTAAGTTCTTCGGCACCCTCTACAACACCTACAGCTTCTTCGCCCTCTATGCCAACGTCGACGACTACGTCCCCTCGGCTGCTGTCCAGCCACAGACTGACCGCCCCGAGATTGACCGCTGGGTGCTCAGCTGCCTGAACACCCTCGTCAAGAAGGTGAAGGCCGAGATGGACAACTTCGACCCCACGCGTGCTGGCCGTCTCATCGATGCCTTTGTCAACGACGTGCTTTCCAACTGGTATGTCCACACACAGCGCAAGCGCTTCTGGGGCAAGGAGATGACTGCTGACAAGCGCTCGGCCTACGACACCCTCTATTGCTGTCTGATGACCGTGGCCAAGCTCATTGCACCCTTCGCTCCCTTCTTCGCTGACCAGCTCTACCGCGACTTGGGAGGACAGAAGGACTCCGTCCATCTCGACTTCTTCCCCGTGGCCGATGACACGCTCATCGACACCGAGCTGGAAAGCCGCATGGAGATGGCGCAGAAGATTACGTCGATGGTGCTTGCCCTGCGCAAGAAGGTGAATATCAGGGTGCGCCAGCCGCTGCAGTGCATCATGGTTCCTGCCACCGACGAGCAGAAGAAGTATATCGAGGCTGTCAGACAGCTCATCCTGAACGAGGTGAACGTCAAGGAGCTGAAGTTCGTCGAGGGTCAGAGCATCCTCGTGAAGAAGGTGAAGTGCAACTTCCGCACCATGGGCAAAAAGTTTGGCAAGCTGATGAAGAGCGTGGCAGCTGCCGTCGATGCGCTGTCACAGGAGCAGATTGCCCAGCTGGAGTCGCAGGGTTCCATTGCCATCATGGCCGAGGGACAGCAACTGACCGTTGAGGCTGCCGACGTCGACATCATCAGCGAGGACATCCCCGGCTGGCTGGTGGCCAACGAGGGCGCCCTCACCGTGGCCCTCGAGGTGGAACTGAACGATGAGCTGAGAAACGAAGGCATGGCACGCGAACTCATCAACCGCATACAGAACATTCGCAAGGAGAGCGGACTGGAAATCACTGACCGCATCGTGGTCACCATCGCACCCCACGAGCAGGTGCAGAAGGCCGTCACCGCCTTTGGCGACTATGTGAAGACGCAGGTGCTGGCCAACGACATCAGGATAGAGACCAACGATGGACAGGAGGTTGACTTCGACGACTTTAAACTAAACATCAAGATAGCTAAATCATAACAACCAAAAACAATTATTAGTCTATGTCTGAAAAAACACGCTACACTGACGAGGAACTCGAGGAGTTCCGTCAGATTATACTTGAAAAGCTGGCACTGGCCAAACGTGACTATGACCAGATGATGGACTCGCTGACCAACCGCGACTCCAACGACGTTGATGACACGTCGCCCACCTACAAGACCCTGGAGGAGGGCAGCGAGACACAGTCGAAGGAGGACTTGATGAAGTTTGCCGCACGCCAGCAGAAGTTCATCCAGGGACTGCGCGCCGCACTGGTCCGCATCGACAACAAGACCTACGGCATCGACCGCATCACCGGCAAGCTCATCCCTGCCGAGCGACTGCGTGCCGTGCCCCACGCCACTCTCAGCGTGGAGTCGAAGGAGCTGGAGAAACAAAGAAAATAGCCACGGTTCTACACGGTTTGAGCCACGGTTTGACACGGTTTTTACAAAGTATTAGGATTTGAAGATAACGAATTATTTGACCCGAGGGAGGTTGGCGCTGCTGCTTGTTGTCGTCATCCTGGCCATTGACCAAATCATCAAGGTCTTGGTCAAGACTGGCATGGAGCTGCACGAGAGCATCCGCGTCACTGACTGGTTCTACATCTCATTCATTGAGAACAACGGCATGGCGTGGGGCATGCAGATAGGGCCCAAGCTCGTGCTGTCCATCTTCCGCATCATTGCCATCGCCTTCCTTAGCTACTATATCTGGTTGGAAGCCAGACGAAAGGCCCGCTGGTGTTACATCGTCTGTTTGGCCATGGTGCTGGCAGGTGCTGCCGGCAACCTCATCGACTGCATGTTCTACGGCTTGGGCTTCGAGGCCTCCACCTCCTCAACCGTCAGCCAATGGGTGGGGCTGGGCAACGGCTATGCACCTTTCCTCATGGGCAAGGTGGTCGACATGTTCTACTTCCCTATCATCCAGACCACATGGCCTGAATGGATGCCCTTCTGGGGTGGCGAGGAGTTTGTCTTCTTCAGTCCCGTGTTCAACTTTGCCGATGCCAGCATCTCAGTGGGCGTCATCGCCCTATTGCTCTTCTTCCGCAAAGAATTAGTTAGCATGTCACTAAAGCGTGAGTAGACCGTTCACCATCGTTGCCGCCGGACTCATGCTGCTGCTCATGGCAGCCTGCAAGCCTGGTACGCCGAGCCAGTACATACAGCCCGGCAAGATGGAAGACATCCTCGTCGACTACCAGCTGGCGCGGGCCATGGCCATGTACGAGCAGCAGTCGGGCGATGCCCGTGAGTATAGCAGTGCCCTTTACATGGAGGCAGTGCTGAAGAAACACGGGGTGACGAAGGCTGAGTTCGACTCCTCGCTCGTGTGGTACTACACGCGTGCCGACCGCTTCGACGAGGTTAGCAAGCGCGTGGCCGAAAGGTTAGAGGAGATGGCCCTCGTGCAAGGCGCTTCCGAGGGCGAGATAGGCAAGTATGCACAATACAACGCCACGGGCGACACCGCCAACGTGTGGGCTGACCGTACAACAGCCCTCTTGCTGCCCATGCCGCCCTATAACCGCTGGGAATTCAAAATCCAGGCCGACTCCACCTATCGTCGCGGCGACCAGCTGATGCTGATGTTCCTCAGCGACTACATGTTCCAGACCGGAGCAAAGAACGGACTGGTGTATATGGCCGTCGAGTACGATGACACCGTGGTCAGTCGCAACCTGCGCTTCTCAGTCACTGGCATCACCCAGCTGCGCGTCCCCGAGGACACCCTGCGTCGCATTAAGGCTGTCAAGGGATATTTCTATCTCGACGGCGGACCAGACAAGACCACTGCAACGCGCATCCTCTTCCTGAACAATGTTCAACTCATCCGATTCCACACCAAAGATGAAACCTATGAAGCAACTGCGGATAGCATCTCACGAGGTGCTGATGGCCGACGGCTCAGTGCGGACACTCTCGGTGGTCTGTCTGGAGCAGGGCCGCGTGACAGCCTGCCACCCCTTGACCCAGGAGTTGCCATCGACACTGTGGTACCCCGGCAGGATAGAGCTCAGACGCGATGAGCAGGGCTACACACACGCGTATTATAAAAATGTAAGAATTAAATAATGTAAGAATTAAATAATGTAAGAATTAAATAATTTAATTATTACTGCTATATGAACTTGAAAGTACGTTTGTCAGTCATGAACTTCCTGGAGTTCGCCGTCTGGGGAGCTTACCTCACCTGCATGGGCCGCTATCTGGCAAGCCTCGGCTTCGGTGCAAACATCGGGTGGTTCTATTCCGTTCAGGGTTTCGTCAGCATCTTCATGCCGGCACTCATCGGCATCATTGCCGACCGCTGGGTACAGGCACAGCGCATGCTGGGCATCTGCCATCTGTTGGCCGGACTCTTTATGATTGCCGCCGCTTGCTATGGCTATAGCAATGGCGCAGAGGCGCAGTTCGGTCCCCTGTTCACGCTCTACTCCCTCAGCGTCGCCTTCTTCATGCCCACCATCGCCCTGGCCAACTCGGTTGCGTTCAACGCACTCACCCAGGCAGGCATGGACACTGTCAAGGATTTCCCCCCCATTCGTGTCTTCGGCACCGTGGGCTTCATCCTGATGATGCTCTTTGTCGATGTCATGGGCTTCCAGGACAACCAGAATCAGTTCCTGGCCTCCGGCATACTCAGCGTCCTGCTCTTCGGCTACACCTTCACCCTGCCGGCATGTCCGGTGAAGAAGAGCCAGGAGAAGCAGTCCTTCGCCGATGCACTCGGACTGAAGGCCTTCACCCTGTTCCGCCAGAAGGAGATGGCCATCTTCTTCATCTTCTCCCTCCTGCTGGGTGTGTGCCTGCAAATCTCCAATGGCTATGCCAACGTATTCATCAACAGCTTTGGTGCCGATGCACAGTATGCTGACACCTTCGGCGTGCAGCACACCAACATTCTCATCTCGCTCTCACAAATCAGCGAGACGCTCTGCATCCTGCTCATCCCCTTCTTCATGAAGCGTTTCGGCATCAAGAAGGTCATGCTCATCGCCATGTTCGGCTGGGTGTTCCGCTTCGCCTTCTTCGGCCTGGGTAACCCAGGTGCTGGCGTCTGGCTCTTCATCCTCTCCATGATTGTCTATGGCGTGGCCTTCGACTTCTTCAACATCTCCGGCTCCCTCTTCGTCGAGAGCCGCACCGACAACTCCATCCGTTCCAGCGCGCAGGGGCTGTTCATGCTGATGACCAACGGCATTGGCGCCTCGCTGGGCATGATTGCCGCGCAGACGGTGGTCAACAGCTACACCCAAGAGCTGAAGGTTGGCGACATCTCATATACCGTAGGCACCACCGCTGCCGGATGGCCCACCTGTTGGTACATCTTCGCCGCCTACGCACTTGTCATTGGCGTGGCCTTCGCTCTTCTGTTCCATCCTGAGAAGAAACAGACGGCGTGAAGGAGGAACGCTATTTCTATGTGCCTGACGCAATGGTGCAGGGCGAGCTCCCCGACGAGGAAGCAGCCCATGCCCTGCGCGTGCTCCGCCTGAAGGAGGGCGATGCCATGGTGCTCATCGACGGCCAGGGTACCTTCCACCACGCTGTCTTGACGCAGGCCACGGGCCGCCGCTGCTCCTACAGCATCACGCAGAGTGTGCCCCAGCCGCCTGCCTGGCAAGGACACCTCCACCTGGCCATCGCACCTACGAAGATGATGGACCGCATGGAGTGGCTGGCCGAGAAAGCCACCGAGGTGGGTTTCGACGAGCTGTCACTGCTCGACTGTCGCTTCTCTGAGCGTCGCGTGGTCAAGACCGAGCGCCTCGAGCGCATCGTCGTCTCGGCCATGAAGCAAAGCCGCAAGGCCAGCAAGCCCATCGTCAACCCCATGCAGCCGTTTCGCCACTTCGTGGACAACCATCCTCAGGGCGCTCGGTACATAGCCCACTGCTATGACGAGATTGCCCGCGTGCCACTCTTCGATGCACTGCGCCGACAGACGGACCACTCTGCCCTGGTGATGATAGGACCGGAGGGCGACTTCTCAGTCGACGAGGTGCGCCAGGCCGTAGATGCCGGCTTTGTTTCCGTCACGCTCGGCGACAGTCGGCTGCGCACAGAGACCGCCGGCCTCACCGCCGTGATGATGATGCAACTCTCCCAGCTATGAATAAGATAACCTTCCAGAACGTAATGCCAGCCCCCCTCTGTCCCCCCGAAGGGGGGAAGACGCCCCTCAGTTCCCCCGAGGGAGGGAAGAAAAGGCTATGGGGGGAAGCTTCTTCCCCCTTCGGGGGAACAGAAGGGGGCTTCACCTTCCAGCGCGGCCAGTCTTATCTCGTCGAGGCGGACAGCGGCAAGGGCAAGAGCACCTTCTGCAGCTACATCCTCGGCTATCGTCACGACTATTCCGGCCACGTGCTCTTCGACGATGTTGATGCCCGCAGTTACACCATCGCTGACTGGAGCCGTCTGCGCCAGCGCCACGTCAGCTGTCTCTTTCAGGAGCTGCGCCTTTTCCCTGAGCTCACCGCCCTCGAGAATGTCGAGATTAAGAACAAGCTGACTCATCACAAGACCCGCCAGCAGATAGAGCAGTGGTTCGAGCGTTTAGGCATTGCCGACAAGCTCACCGCCCTCGTCGGCCGCATGTCCTTCGGACAGCAGCAGCGCGTGGCGCTCATGCGAGCCTTGGCGCAGCCCTTCGACTTTCTTCTCGCTGATGAGCCCATCAGCCATCTCGACGACCGCAACGCTGAGGCTATGGCCACCCTCATCACCGAGGAAGCCCAGGCTCAGGGCGCTGCCATCATTGTTACCAGCATCGGCAAGCGCCTGCCACTCCACTATCAGCACACCCTACAGCTATGATGAAGAGAATCCTCCTGTTCGCCACGCTCCTCGTGGCCCTTACCACCCAGGCACAGCGTCCTGCCCTGGCCGACTTGTTCCGCCAGATGCCCGACACGCTCCTGCCTTATCTCACCGCCAACAACCGTCTCGACATGGTCGACTTCATCGAGGCCGGCATGAAGGCCGAGGTGACCAACCAGTTGGACGGAAAGAGCCAGATGACGCAGCTCAGCGCTGACAGTCTCACGCTGCAGCTCAACGACGTCCTCACCGTCAGCATGCGCCTTGACAGCATCCGTCAAGCTGCTGATAGCACCGCCTACCTCATCCGCGTGGCACGTCGTTACCGCATCAGTGACACCCAGCAGCAGTGTCTCGAGGATGTCTACGACACCCTTTGGCAGCGCCTTTCCTCCACCCTCGTCTCCTCATCGTTGCTGCGCCGCGACGAGAAGGTGGGCTTGGTCCCCTGAGTTTCTCCTCCGTTGTTCCGCATGGTTGACTGCCTGCTTCAGGGTTAAAAAATTCATTTATCTTACATACTTACATTCGCTACTGATTAACAGATAGTTACGCAAAAATAACTTACATTTATCTTACATTCTGCTTTTCCACTCTTGGCAGCAGTTAGGATGGGCGTTTAGCGAATCCGACCTGCTCGGATTTTCGTCTGACCAGCTCGGATTTTTTTCCGACCAGCTCGGATTCTTCGGACAATATTAGAAACGAATGAGAATAATTGGAATAATTCTGCACTACATTTTTAAAAAGGGACTATACATCTTCTTCCCTTTTGGCGCGATGCCATCGCGCCCCCAGTAGTAGGGGAGCAACTACGCCTTTTTAAAATGGTCTTTTAGTTCCGCAAGTTCCATAAACTATCAGACTGTAGTAGTAGCCAGCGCAAAAGAATGCGCACTAAGTGCACCTTTGGGCCTTAGTCGACTGTCTTGCAGATTGTTGGCAGGTGCTCCAACTGCCCTCGTTGGTGCACCAACGAGCACCTGATGGTGCACCTGGGCACAGCCGGTAG
>Ga0310691_10001390_pt1 | contig 37137 bp, 85 predicted proteins | sample 176DNAGHGlowgp2_FD_203887 | JGI IMG/M metagenome (GOLD analysis project Ga0310691, IMG submission 203887) | Sheep rumen microbial communities from Palmerston North, Manawatu-Wanganui, New Zealand - 1766 DNA GHGlow gp2 (v2) (version 2) | ecosystem: Host-associated > Mammals > Digestive system >... | reverse complement strand
ATCCACAATCTTTGAAAAATTGAGAGTTAATCATTGTAAAGTCCTAAATGAAATAGAACAAAATTACAGTAGTGGTAATTTGTACCAAATGAATTAGCTGGTCCTGTATTAGATTAATCTTAAAGCGGTTAGCCTTCAAATCATCCACGAACATGTGAACAAATCCGTTAATGAAGAATGAGCCGGCAAGAAACCAATTACTGGCTCCAAACATCATCAAGACTAGGCACAGCATTGCCGACCATTCAAACGCATGGATAAACAAACCCATAAGATAATCTTTGGAATACTTGGCATCTGTTGTTTGTTTTTGCCACCATGACTTCTGTTTGAGATTTACTAGGCAACCACCCTGAAGAAAGAAATCATCAATACAATGGGCGAGAAACATTAGAATGAATAAGGTCATACGAAATCTCCTTTAATTTTTTCTAGTTATTACCACAAATCAATTTCAAAACCATTTTGCTTTTCAAAATACTCTCTAAAGTATTCAAGGGAAATTCCCTTTCTCGGCAATACAGAAAGAAATCTACGAGCAATCTTTAATTTTTCTTTTGCTTCTTCAAATGTAGAACAATCAATGTCAGCAGTCCACTGCGTATCATCAATAGAATCAATCATAGCACGAACAAACCAACCCTTGAATGTTACAGGCTTATTTTTGAAATTAAAATCCCTGGAAATGAAACAAAGAAAATTATTTCTCCTGCGACCATAGAAACAATCTGTGTACTTCTTATCCAACAGAATAGGATATTTCGGTTGGTTATGAACATTCAACATTGTTTCTTCTTTCGTGTATTCCGGTTGTTCAATCATTATTGTACCTCTTAATACAAATTAGCAGTATCGTTAATGAGTTCCTGGGTAAGGCAGTGACGAGAAATGAGTTTCTTACATGCCATAGTGTATTTCATCAAACGAGTGTATTCTTTCTTTACACTCTTCAAACGCTGGTTTTCTTGAATTAAATCCGCAATTTCTTTTACAGAAACGGATTCAATGAGTTTCTTTGCTTCCACTTCCGCATCAACACGGTTCAAAATGTGTTTTTCCAAACTATTGAGAACATCTTTGAGTGCCTGATTTGTTGCCATTGTTATTACCTCTTTTTTGATTGTTTGTTGTTTATATTACAAATATATAAAAAAATAACGCAGTTGTCAATAGTCCAACCGCATTATTATGTAAAATTTTGTTTACAAAAAATCGTATTTTAGCACCAATTCATTGTAAAATTCTTTAAACTTCTTTTTCTGTAAATCGTTATATTCAAATTTAATATGTGAAGTTCCTTCAATGAAATAAACATTTATAATTTTATTCAATTCCATAAAAGAATTAAACTCATCTTGACTGACCATTCCTATCCATTGAATGTAACATTGTGTGCTATTATCCAAAAAGTTATGAATAGTTTCTAAACATTTTTGAAATTGATTAGAAATTTTCATTTAAAATCCTCTTCTATGGGTTCTAGTAAACTATCCTTTTTGATTTGAGCATGTTGTTCAGGTGTGATTGTAACAAAATAATCTAATAAATGTTTAGATTTTCTCGCTTTTAATACCCATTCCATTTCTTCACAAGCATCATTCAAGGCAGTCCTTTCTTCACCACTCAAATTAAAATATGGTATATCAAATATATTTGTTCCCATTGGTGCTTGTATAAAGAATTCTCTAATTCTGTTAATCATATCAGCTGCCCAATCATAAGGATAATTAGTGTAATGCTTCATTCAAAATCTCTTTTGGCTTTAACTAACTTTTTATATTCTTCATATTTCTTTTTACACAATGCGTCATCAGATAAGTAAATATCAATCCCTTCTTTTGCTGCCCATGCCCCAAATCGTTCATTCTCATAATATGGTATCTGGTCTAATTCATCTTCATCATTAGATGTTGCATTTATATCAAACCCAAGTTTTGCTAACATATTTTTTGCTTCAGTTAAATCCATTTAAAAATCTTCCTTTATATTATTGAGTGCTTGTTTTTCTTTAAATCGTTTACTATATGTTGCTAAATCTGCTATCTCTTTTTTACTGTGTTCTAAACAATTCCTAACATCTTTAACATTAAAAAATACTTTCTTTGTGGTAAATTTTGAATATACAAGATTTGGTTTCATAAGTTCTGTTGGTACAAATGCATCCAAATAATTAAATTCCCATACTATTTCATTTGGTGAAGGTTTTATATTTTGATGTTTATATCTGTATTTTTCCGAAAAGATATGTCCGATACATTCTGTATCAGTATTGGCTAATATACCACCGATAGTCATATCGTGTGTATATTTTTCATCAGTAAAAATATAATTTCCACAAATGCGTAAATTCAAATCTTTACATATCTTTTCAAATTCACTATACTTAATCAATGAAAATCCTCATATATTTCAAGTTCTTTTTGAATTTCTTTAATTTTCTTATCAAGCAGTTTCATTTCTTCCCAAATATCTTTTGTGGATTCTCTGTTAGGTTGTGATAATTTTAAATATAAACCAAAATGTTTTCTCATTAATTTTCTTAATTGATTTTCCAAACTTATTTTAAATGCTTCTTGTATATTCATTCAAAATCATCCTTTAGTTTATATTCATCTATTATGTTTTTAAACTTCTTATATCCTAAATCATCCCATTCTAATGAAAAATATGATTTATCTTCATTCCAATTATATTTTATTCCACAATCTGTAAACATTTTATTGAGTTCTTTATAAGGCCATTGTGAAGTAAAGAAAAACACACATGAATTATTTGAATAGTTTTCTTGACGATGTTTTTCTATTCTATCTAAAATTCTTTCAATTATATCATTTTTAGTCATAATTAATACTAACAAAATTCTCTATGAGAATTTTGTGTTTCTCATAGAGAAACAATGTTCTTTTGGGTAATGTGAGCTGCGAAAATTCCAGCCTATAAGGTTTCAACTTATAAACTGAGTTTATACACAATTCTTTTGGTATAAAGTTTCGTGCTTCAACTCCTGTGAGATTTACATAATGGCTTACGGAGCGGTCATCCTGTATTCCGGCTACATCCATTAAAACTATGGCGGCTATGTGTAAAGGGTGCTAATCTTTACTTCGCTATTAGATTTCAATTTGTCTTGGGTGTACACTAATTCATACACCATTGGCATACCCTCTACCGATACTCGCATTGGGTTGCTGTTCGTTCCGAGGAATATGACTTCAAAAATGTCAAACACAAATATAGAAATCATATTCTTTTGTACGAAACTTTTTAAAATTTTAATCTGAGAAATCTTTCTCAATGTTTTTCACAGCATCCATTTCTTTGCTGCGTTTTTGCATAAATTCTCTAATTGGGCATATTAACTTATCTACCCAATCCAAAAATGGAATCCAAGTAGCTTCGTTATCTTTGCTGTTGTCATTCTTAATACAAATATCGTTATCAGATAGAGTAGTACAAGTTACCATAAAATAATGTAATCGTTTATGTTGATGTCTTTCATTCCAACTGCCATTATCTTCTTGCTCTAAATTATAATCAAATGTAAATCTTTCTTTTTCATCAGTTTCAATAGTAATAGAAACTCTACCTGTATTATTCCAGGTGGAATCGGAGAAATAACTTACAAGTTTGAATTTCTCACCATTCAAAGTTTTATAAACTACATCATCTTCTATTCTGTAACCAATGTAAATCATATAAAGTCCGAATTTGCCTCTTTAATTAGTTCATTTGCTTTTTGATATTTTTCCTTGAGTTTAACACGATTAAGATAATGTTCAACTATATCTTCTGTTAAATCTTTCAAAGCGGCTCTATGCTCTTTACCTTCTTCGTCAAACAAACCAACAATATAATTACCAGTATTTACGATAAATGCTACTCTATCATTAAAAGTATCAGTTCTTCTATCAAATACTTCTGTTAGAATTGGATTAGGAGCAATCACACAATCGTTTTTAAAATAGAAAACGATTAATTCTTCGTAAGTCATTTAAAATCCTCGTTGGCTTTTTCAATCTTTAAGTTCACTTTTGCGATTTTAGACCTCTTTTCAAATTCAATTATAGTCTTGTGTGTTTCGTCAAGATATGCTTTTAATTGGGTCATATTAGAAACTTCAACTGGATTTCTAGCGAACAAGCAACCATTCATATCTCTAAGTTCCAAACAATGAATCCCATGTCTATTCAAATGAATGGCACGGGCTTCGTTAATGTAAGGTTTCCCATCGTTTATATCTGGCAAATATGATTCAGTTGTAATCATATAACATATATCTTTACCGTCAATGGATGGACATCTATTGAGCCAGTTAACTGATTTTAAAAATTCGTCAATTTCAACAAAATTCATAGAAAAAATACCTAGTAAGTTTTATACATATATTATACAAAAAATCGTTCTAAATGGCAATAGTTAGTCATATTATTTGTTTCATTTAGAACTGCAAAATTCACACCTGTTAGTTTTCACTAACAGTTATTTTAATGGAGAAGTAATATGGCTAAAAAGAAAACCTATGCCGAGAGATTGGCAATTTATAATAAGAGGATGAGCCATTTCAAATCTAAATTCACCCCTGAAGAATTAGATAGATTTGGCAAAGGTACTAATATGCGACTAATTCCGCAGTTGTTAAGATTGTGGTTAGTTCTTAATTTGAACCGATTTATTGAAATAGATGAAATGATGGATACTTATGCTCATTTTGAAAATGAAAAGAACAAAACAACTTGGTCACCATTACTACAAATTATCAAGAGAGAAATTTGCAGTAATAAGAAAGAAGCCAAGAAAGAAATAGAACGAAACATTAGTGATTTAGCAGCTGGAAAATTCCACTTTTATCATTTAACACCATTGGAACAATTATATACTTATGGTGTAGACCGGATATGACCCTGCTAGAATCTTTACAGAAGATATTGGTACTGTCAAATGGAATAGTTACCAACTCATAACTGTGCTTCGTCAATTACTTGCTTGGTTAAAGAAAGCACCTGATTACAAATATCCTGCTCAAAAGAATTACGAATTGGGTGAATAACAGAAAAGACCGCATTATCGCGGTCTTTTTTATTCAAAATCTTCATTTGCTTTTTTCATTACTAGCCATTGTTGGGCTTTCTTTTTGTTTGCCATAGCCAATTCTACTAACTTTTTAAACATGAAGTTTTGCCATTTATCTACCTGATGTTCAGTAAATTGTCGCACAATAGGAATTTCATAGAACAAATGAGAACACCAAACATTCTGCGACATGGTATAATCTCGTCTGCGAATATCTCGCATATCTTCACGATTTACTATACTTAAATCATAGTAGTAATATGGGTCTGAATCTTCAATATATGGATTTGTGCGAATAGTCATAGAAGCACATAAAACACCATTCTTTTGGATTTCATTCATATCTTCAATACAATTATTCAATGCGAATTTACTAGCATAGCACTGTATTTTGATATGTAATTTTTTCCAAGTTAGTTTGTTATATTTGTAGAAGTCATCCCAAACTTTAGAAGGGATTTCCATAAAGTTTTCAGTACTCATTTAATCCACTCCATCATTTTATTATACAGTTCGTGGTCTTTTAAAATAACATTGAGAATGTATTCTTTGACCTTTTCAATAGTTCCAAATTGTCCTACCATTTCGGATTTAAACAATTTCTTAAATACTTCATCACTTACATTCCAATTTTCAAATTTCAATTCCCAAGGTTGGGCTTCATTGGGTCTGTAAACGAGTTCAATACACAATCTCTGTCGGTAGGAATAACAAGAACGATTAAATCCATAACTATACAACAAGATTTCGTTTTCATCCATTAGTTTCTGCCACTTGCTATCTTCGTTGCTGTTATGCCATCTATCACCCAAAATAACATCATAGTCATTGTTTATATACAAGTTCTCGTCTTTCTGTTCTGGGTTGTTGGTAAATGTGATTTCAAATTTAATTGGAGAATCCACATAGTCAAATGAACATTCACCATCAAACATCGCTCTCAAATTAGTACCTTTAATTTTAGCGTTAATCTCTTCCAGCATACAAGATACATCGTCCAACTGAATACTCAATTCATTCTTCTTTTGCTTGATAGTCTTTTGAACTTGTTCGTATTCTGTTTTCATTGTGGTAATGGTTTTCTTCAAATACTTACAAATGTTATCACCAAAACCACCTTGGTCAGACCATTCATTTAGTTTCTTGTACAACTTATATTCTTGCCAACCACAACTAACGAATCCACGATTAGTGAATAACTTTTGGTTACAGCACACATGATTTCCGCTGTGTAGGTATCTCTTAATATAAATTCGTTCAGGATTTTTTAAACTCCATTCAAACTCAACAGTATTGTTATTTTTCTTAACATTGAATGGGATAGAACATTCAAATGGATTTGTATTTGAATCGTCTGAGAATTTAATATGGTATTCAATGCTAATCAAATTTGTTTCGGACTTTGGGTCATACCACCAACCATTCTTCATTGATGGTGTAGCAAGTTTGACTACATAATTGTTTCTATAAAATGGTGCGAGAATATCACTAATCATTTGTTCTGCTTTAGCTGTAATATCATCATACAACTTTGTATGAAATGATTTTGGGTCAGCTGAATACGCAGGGTCATTGTTAAAATAGTCTGACCAATTTTTGTTTTCAATTAGTTCTGTTAATTCTTTATCTAGGTCTTTGTTAATGAACATTAGATACCACCATTTTTGATTAGTTCAGGTAAATCTTTAAAAGAAATTTTTTTGTTGTTAAATTCAATACTTTGGCAGAATTTTGCATCCACGAAATACTGATACCCGCTGGTTGTGTTAATGATATATCGGCTTTCGTTTATAAACGAAAAACCTTCAATTCTGTGTATGTTAATGTTGTCAATGCGAAGCCCGCACGAATCTTTTGAAGTTATAGTAATAAACATAGTTCGTTCCTTTAGATAGAAAATAAAAAATGGTATTGAGTTAGTCAATACCATTTGTAAAGAAAATGTTTACATTGTACTGTTAATGAGTATCTTTCTTGACGAATATAGTCATCATTAAGAAACCGAACAAATACATTCCACCCATTACTAGATACAAATTAGAACCAGTGAAAGTATTTGCTAATACTGGCCCGATAATACCTGCTATACCCCATCCACTCAATGTCATTGCATGTACTGTAGATACACAAGTATCACCAAATCGTTTTGCTAACAAACTAGGCAAGCATGAAAAGTTTCCTCCGGTAAGCAAATTCAACAAGTAAGATACCCAACAATGCTAACCACGCATATCCAGTATAAATCATAAACGATGCTAGAATACCCAAAGAACAAACCCAATGATATGCAGCTTTTCTGCCGATTTTATCACTAGCCGTACTCATACCAAATCTACCCAATATATTAAATACTGCGGTTAAACTCATTATAGTAGCAATTTCTTTGAATCCTAATCCTGACAACAATCCCTTTTCCTGTGAAATGATAGCCAAACCACAAGAAATGTTAATACAGAACATTAACCATACTGAAATATATTCTTTTGTTAGGAATGTGTGCTTAATCAATCGTGAAATCGGAACTGCCGTATAAATGGTAGAAACGAATGCTGGATTAGGTTTAAACAACCACGAACATAAACTCATAACACCCAGGAATGCCAGTGCCAAAATCAAGAACATATTTGGTAATGATGTAGCAGTTAACAGATATTCTATTGCTGGCGCAGCTACGAATTTACCCAAACCAAATCCAGTAATAGCCAAACCACTTGCTAAACCTTTGTGGTCTGAGAAATTACTCAACAACTGCTTGATTGGTGAAACATAGCCAATACCTGTACCACAACCCATAAATGAACATCCCAAATAGTAGAATGGCAACAAGTGGAATTGTAGAGAAGCATAAACCATCAACATACCGATAAAGAACAATATGGTACTGATACAAGCCATTCTCTTTGGATTAAGTTCTACCATTCTACCAAAAGCGGCAGCACCCATTCCAAGGAAGAAAATGATTAAAGTGAATCCAATATCGGTAGCAAATTTAGATATATCAAACCATTCTTTTATGTTGTTCGCATATTGAGAATAGTTATATACTGTACCTAAACAAGTAGGTAAAAATACCCCGTGGAATTAATATATTAAGAAATCTATTTTTCATTTTTAACCCTTCTATATTTGTATTTCATAACAGATAAAATAATCGTTAAAAGAGTTGCTATTCCATAGTTAAAGAAAATTGGAATTTGCCATAAACCTGTTTTCCAGTTCGTATAAAACACGAAAACCGCGGAACATATATTCCCCATAAAAGCGAGAATAATGAATCCAACGGATATTTGTTCAGCAGATTTTTCTTTATAACATTTAATGAGCTGTGGGAATAAATTAATCGCAAATGCTCCGGGCACCCACTATACCGAATAACCAACAAATTGTTTCAATCATATTGCTCTCTATTTATTATTCAAAATCCTTGCCGATTGAGGCTAATGTTTTGTCATATTTAAGTTGTTTTTCTAATTGGTTAATTTGACGTCGCCAAGCTTTCCAATCATCAACATTCATATCTTTTATTTTATATCCTTTTAACCATTCTCTACTAAATGTAACTCTTGAAGCCATGTCTGTGTACGCAGTCCAAACACACATATTATCATACATCCAATTAAACATTTTTTCTTGTTCTTCTGGTGTGTGTTCATAAAAATGTTCATTTAAACAAGTTCTAAATTCTTCTTTCGTCATTCAAAATCCTTGTTTATATCTTTAAATTGTTTGTTAATTTTATCTTGTAAATCTATTAGTTTCATATTGTTTTGCAAAAGTAATTCTGCTTCTTCTACACTTATATCTCGCCAACTTCTAGTAGAAGTTCTTTGTTGAATTTTACCATCATCGTCAATATACATTATCATTGGTCTTGTATCTCGGGATGCTTCAATGGCTTCTTTACTATATCCAACTGGATTATTTTTAAAGAAAAAATTAATATGTTCTTCGTATGTCATTTGAAATCCTGATAGATTTTTCTCAACTTATTATTGATGATTTTATTCTTCTTATTCTTTTCGTAGTTAGACCAAAATTCTATTCCCTTTTCATGTAATGAACTCGTTAATTCTTGATACTGTTTGTCAAGTTTCAACTTTTGGTATGTACAGAATTTAATAATTTGTTCATCATTCTTAAAGAAAGTGAATGGCTTGAAAGAATAATCACCACAAATTACATAGGCTTGATTAATCCTAACATCATCTGGGCTACCTGTGTAATCGTGCCATCTAGCATTTTTTCTTAAATTCAATTCAGGATAGTAATAAACACCTTGCGTTTGAGCATCCAAAGCCATTACTAAATTCCAACTCAAATCAAAGTCAGTATCGTATAATGGATTTCTAATAAATCCTTCGGACTTATGTAAATCTAATCCTAGTGGGTGCCAGGCAAATGCTGGTCTTGTATTAGTTGATTTACCAGCCCATTTTACACTGTTAGTCCATGTTGTATGGCAATACCAAACCTTCTTATAACCATTATCAACATTTGCTTTTATTTTATCGCAAATCTCAATTAGTTTGTCATTAGTCATTTAAAATCCTTATCAATGCTATTTAAAGATTGCTGATACTTTAATTGCTTGATTCGTTTAATGTAAAATTTAAGATATGTTTCAACTTCTTCAATGTCATAAAGAACTTTGCCATTGTAGTACTGGTTTCCATCCATAAGATTACAAGGATATAAAATGGCATAATCAAACAATTCATTGTGGCTTCTAGCACCACCTTTCAATCTATAACCAATTATAGAACGGCCATGATAAAGAATTTCGTAACATTCCCAATTCTTTTTTGGATAGTAAACTTCCATTCCATATTTTTGAGCAGCTTGTATGAATTGTTTAAGTTCCATTAGAAATCCTTATTAGCAGCTTTTATATTTCGTTCTACAACAATTTCTTTCTGTAATTTTCGGGCCATGTACATAGTTTCTTGCTGGCTACTACACCACTTTTCAAACACATCCCATTTGAACTTCTTATTCGTTTCTTGGTTGTAATTCACCATATAATCCTTAGAAGTCAAAGAATGTTTACCAGATGGCGAGAAATGGTAAAGAACAGAAATGTATGTAATAAAAATTCTGTTCTTCCTGCTATCAAAACTGTAGATAAACTTGGCATCAGGTTTACCTGGCATATTGGAATAACAAGTCCATGTGTAATTAGTTTCTTTACTCCAATACACTTTTTCCGCACTATATTCAAAACCGTATTTTTCAATTATGCTAGTTATCTTTTCAATAAATTCTTCCCAAGTCATTCAAAATCCTCGCTCATTTGTTTTAGTGCTAGTTTTTCACGATATTTTTTAATTTCTTTTGTTTTTACACTAATGTATTCAATTAGTTGTTCTTCGCTCAATCCAACAATTTCATATTCCAAATATGAACCAGTCTTGTTAAATTTATAGAAAAAGATTAAACAATCATTTACACAAACTGTGATACCATATTTTAGAATTTCAATAAACACATATTCACTTTTACATCCAGGTAGATTATAAACCCACCATCCTTCGTTATCTTGGTTAAATTCGTCATAATCTGCGATTATATCATTCATTTCACCGAGTGTCATTCAAAATCCTTTTCTATTTCTTTTATTTTACATAAATTTATTTTGTCTTTACAATCTCTAACTGAAAACTGAAATTTCTTAACCAACATATCATACTTATTCTGTTTGGTAGAAATATAATATTTTGGATTTTCATCCCATAAATTTGTTCTAACACCTTTCTTATCACATCCACAAATTAGATTACCAGTAAAATCTCGTCCATCAGTCCATTGTTCAATAATGTTAATGTAATGAAGTTCGGTATTATTTTTCAATGTAATTTTAGCGAAATTCATTTTTCTTCCATTTGGCATTTCTTTTGATATAATCATGAAAACTTTATCCTGTTCCTGAATACTTGGACTAATCCAAACATCAAAAGAATCTGCAATATATTCTATAAATTTCTGTTGCCATTCGTACTTATATTCAATCTGTGAAATCGTCATTCGCCTTATTTTCATTATCAATCAAATCCAATACTTTAAAAACTTGTTCTTGTAATTCATTAAATTGGTCATCGTCTAACTTATAATTTTTGTTAAAGAAAAAAGCTTCGTCTAATGGTTTTACCCATTTAGAGAATATAGGATTTTTCATAACCTTTTCACTGGTTTCAAAACGATACTTTTTGTATGCTTCCATATCGTAGGATTTTAGAACATCTTCATGTCTGAGATAGAGCCAGTTGGTACAACAAGTTCTAATCCAATAATCCAATCCCTGATGAGTTGAACCTTTCATTGAAAATCCTCGTTGGCTTTGTTAATCTTTGCTTCTTCCAATAGTTCTTTGTATCTACCGACTAATGGAATTACTGTATTAAAAATTTTTACCTTTGATTTTCCGACCATATCCACATAATCAAAAAATCTTGGTTCTTCCATATAAGACTTGAGCATTACATTTCGTGGAACTTCCAATCTAACATCATCTTCTTTATCTAGGAAACTAAAAACAAAATCATGCGTCTGATACCAGGCTCTCCATTGATTACCAAGGTATTCAGTGTGTAATCCTAATAGGTCTGTTAGTTCCAAATAAATCTGTTTATATTTTTCGTATGTTTCAAATTTAGTCAAAATCTTTTTCCAGTTCTTGTATCTTTTCGCCTGATTTGATATATGCTTCAAACTGAGATAGTTTATCTTTCAAAAATTGTATTTCTTGTCTTTGATTTTCCACTTGGTGAGTCAAACCCTGAACTTGGTTTTTATAAAAAGCCAATTCTTCCTTTTCACGCCTATATTCATCGTTAAACTGGTAGAATCGGGAGTTCAACTCCATAAATGGATATGCTCTCCATAACATATCTTCAAATTCTGTAATTTTTTGTTTATCGTTATCCATAGTCATAATATATTTAAATTACTGGTATATGTCAATATACCATTTTTAATTTGTTTACTTGAAATCCTGAGAAATTTCATTTAACATTTTCTTATTGAGTAATCGTTTCAGTTCTTTCTTTTTCTCTGGCATACTCTGTTGTAATTTACATAAGATAGTTTCAATCTGGTAAACATTTTTCTTTCTTAATTCAACTTCCAAAGATTCCCAGGGCTTAATCCTAATAGAACTGCCGTATGAACCATCGCAAATTTCCAATTTAGTACAAATACGCATACTTTTATTCCAGTTATCATATTTGATAACCCAACCATCAGTTTCATCGTTGTTTAATTCATCCCACAAGAAAACTGTGTTATTCCAATATGGGCCTTTATCTTCTACACGAATCAGACCATATCGGCTTGCTAATTCTGTAAGTTCGTTCAATGTCATTAGTTAAAATCCTCTTCAATAGATTTAAGATTATAGTTAACTGTGTTCAGTTTTATAATGTAATCTAAATTGTAATTATGTGGTAGTTTTTCCCAACGAGGCATAAACTTTTTGTAAGCTTCATCCAATTCCAATGAAATTCTTTCCTTTTCGTAATTACACATTTTATGTTTACGCATATAGTTCAGCACTCGGTGCATGTGATTATATTCTTTCAACAGTCTATGCATTGTTTTCAAAGTATCTTTGTAATAACTTTCAAGATTACCCATTAGTTTTTTATGAGCAAGAATGTTAGACTCGCTTGGGTTTCCATAAGAAATGAAAAAGTTAATATCGTGATACTTGTAAATATCATCACACAAATGTTCAAGATAATCTATATTTAGTTCTGCTATATTATGAAAATACTCACTGGAGATGAACTTGTTATTATACTTGGTCTGTATAATTTTCCTACAACTCCAATACTTGAATTTACGAAAAATCATCATTTGCGTTTTTCTCCATTTGCTTAACAGTCCATTCTTTTTGTTGTATTAGAGCATCGTCAACCAATGGCATAATTTTCTTTAATGAATTATAAACTTCTCGTTTGAATGCTTCATAATTCTTCTTTGGTTTATGTTCAGTTGACGGCCAAACATAAATTGTTCCATTATCTTCACGAAAATAAATTTTTTTACCAATAGAAACACTATCACGCCAGTAACTACCAATTTGAATCCCGTGGTAAAAGAAATTTTGATAATTGTATTGTTTGTGAGTAATTACTGAATCAATACCGAACTCAATCTTAAATTCTTCAATGACCCGTTCCATATTGTCAATCAAAATTTGCATTTTACATTTCGTCTGTGCCATCTTCAAAATCCTTTTTAATTTCTTCTAATTTGAATTGTTCAATCATTCGTTTAACTTGTAATGCCAAACTAGCAACGGCAGCTTCAATTTCTTTGTCTTGGGTCATTTTGTATGGCTTGTATGCCTGTGTCATTGTCAAATGGTCAGGATTTTTTGGTGGAATATCACCATTCATGTAAATACACCCATCTATCATTTGGCCTTCAACAGTTCTTGAAATATAAACTGTGTCAGGTTTATCACCACCCAAATACAACAAAGTAGGTGCAAAACAAACACCTTCTTTGTGAAATGTAGAATATAGGGAACCAATGCAAGTTTCGTTTAAGTTCCCAGTCATTCCATAATTATGTGTTAATGTTTCTAATTCTTTGGGAGTCATTCATTATCTCGCTGGTGTTCAATTTTCAACTTAGTCAGTCTAACTATTTCGTTGGTATAAAATTCTTTATTTTTATAATGTTCCCACATTAGAGGGCACTTTTCCAAATCATCATATCCAATCATTTTACAATCTAAGGATGAACGAGCCATTTTAGAACTCAGGTGTTCCAAATTGGTTTGGTATCGTTCAATTTGGCAATCTACACCCTGGGAACGAATTACCGCAAACAGACCCGCAATTAAAAAGATGGAAAAGAACGCATAATACTGTTTCTTATTATTAAATGGTTCTGTGGAAATCTTACCAAACAGACCGAGTGTAATAAACAGAATACCACAAAAGAGCATTAAAATTCCAACTGTAATTAAAATGTGGTACATTGTTTACCTCCTAGATTTTGAAAAGCCTTTCGCTCTTTGGTTTACCTGTTTCACCGAATGTAATTTGCCAAATTTCGTATTTAGCTGCTCGGGCTTTGTTTGCCCCATTGAGAGCTGCCACATAAGAACCATAAACAGTCTTATCCCAAATCGGGCCATTGTCAAGAAATTTAACGAAAAACTTTTCCATTCTATTTCTCCTTAATTACCTTCTGTTTGTTTTCAACTGTAATCTTTAGGCGAGAAAAATCACCATTAAAAATGAACGAACCAACCTTAAATTCGTTGTGGAGTTCCTGACCAATGCTCAATGTATTGTAGAAATCACAATCCACAGGAATTTGTAGGAACTGCTTGTTTGCTTCGTTTTTGATATGTTCACTAATGCTCAGCGTGAATGTGGATTGCTTAATCTTGAATGTAACCACACACATTTCGTCTGCGAAAGCAGAAAGTGCGAACAACATAATAATCAAAAAGATTTTCTTCATTTTAGTTCTCCTTAGTAAACATTCTTTACTGTGGTTGCTCGTTTGTATGCTAACTTTTCTTTATCACAATAGTTTTCAATGAAATTTCTAAAATTTTCTGCTTCTGTGAGTGTATCAAAGATAGCCATCATTTTATTGAACTTCATGTGATGAGTGATATTCAACTGTAATGTGTGCCAGCCATAGTTCATACACGAAAAAGCACCATGAGCCATTTCATAATCATTCATCCCATAGACCTGATAACGAAATTTTCCATCTTCAGTTTCGGCAATTCGTGTAGTGCCTTCAGGTGTCATTCTGTCTTTGACTATATCAATTAGTTCCTTGAAAAATCCCATATTAAGCCTTCTTGGTTTTCTTCTTGTTATACTTTTCAATCTTTTTCAAAACTTCATCAACGGATTCGTACTTTTCGTCATCGGTCCAACCCTTGTATTCAAAAATCAAGGCAGTTGCCATATCGTCAATGAGCGAAAATTCCGGTTTCTTCATTTCCCAACCATCAAGGGAACAATCAGTGGTTCGTTCACCAAAATCCACATAGGGACCCCAGTTACAATTCGGATAGAGAGAGCATGTTACTCGGGTACAACCACTCATACCCCAACCCGCTGGGCGACCGAGATAATCATGCTGGCGAGTCTTACCTTCAAATCGTTTGAGTGTCATTGTTACCTTTTCGCCCTTGATTTCAAATTCAACCGTGCGACGTTTGGAAATAATCTCTTTCATAGCCATATTGTTACCTCTCTTTTTGTTTGATTATAATATAGAAAAATCCCATTGAACTGTCAATAGGATTCTTTAAAAACTGTGTAAATTATTGTTTACAATTTATTTACCAGTAAATGGCTCTAAGGAACCAGTAATTTTTGGTGGATTAACTATACCAATTAAACCCAACTGACCCAGGTACGTCAATTCCTGGGCAAGTGGCTAGAAATCTTCCGCTACACTATACTCTTTTTCTTTGGAATCACGCAGTTTAACAAGATAATCCATATTGTTGTAATACACCCCATTTGGGTCAATATGCTTAAACTGAAAATTTACAATTTGGTCCCTAATTTCGGGTGTTAGTTCAAATCCCCAATGTCGGTGCCAATCTTCTTTTCGTTTGTATGTGTTATTGATTATATCTCGGCGCATATCCAAGCATTTCATTTCTTGCTGAATTTCGTCAATCTCTCTGGCAATTTCTTGTCTAGTCATTGAAGTCTCCTTCTAGTTTATCTAATTCGTGTTTTAGTTTGTATTCTTTAACTTGTAATGAAACTTTATTGTATGAATCAATATATTCTTTACATAACTTATCTATTGTATCTTCATCCCAATCTTCAAATTCGCCAATAAAATTTACAGATAACTGTTCTTTACCTTCGGCAAAATAATAGCGAAAGAATGAAAATGATTTATCGTTATAATGAGTAATAGACCAGTGCTCTGGTGTTAATATCAGAGATTCTCTTTTACCTTCACAATCTACTCTGTAATTCTTAATAGCATCTGGTATATTCTTTTTAACTCTTTCTATGTATTCTTCCTTAGTCATTGAAATCCTGGTTTATTTTGGTTAGATTTATGTTTATTTTATGAATTTTAAGTTCCATTTCATATCGTTTAATATAAAAATCCAAAATTTCTTCTGTTATCTGGTCAAATGGTAGTTCAATCGTGTACATATCTTTTTTATTTTTCCATCTAAAAAATGTTACACTATCTACACCCAACGCACACATCATATATTCGTTTGGTAGTGAAATATGAGCATTTAAATAACCCCAAGCAACCAACCCTTTTGATAACAGATAATTTCTAATGTTTTTTCTATAAGTTGATGCTGGAGTTTTGTTTTTATGTGAAATCTTTTCCGGCATCGGCAATCATCCTCGTTACTCTAGTTTCTTTTATTCGTTTATTCGTAAATTCCAAATTTTGGATATAACAATTAACTTGTTCTTTAACAATATCTGGTGTAATCTCGTTAAATGGAACTTCGGTATATAATGTTTTATAACCTCTTTTGGTTAATTCGTCAAAATAAATTCTCCAAAATTCTACTTTCTCTGTTTTAATGTTAATCTCACCAAAATAGAACTTTGAATACCATAGAAAATTTTCATCAAAATAATAAGAAACTTTTAAATTGGAATCACAAGCCAAAATCATTTCTTTAATTCGTTCAATTTCATTCATATAAAATCTCTCTCTATTTTATCCAAATTTTCTTTCATAATTCTTTGTTTCCACATTAAACTCATATTATCGCAAATGTTTTTTGCATTTGTCAATCTGTATTTTACTCTGATTAAAAATAATGGGCGAACCCAAGATGTCCAGTGGTGATTTGTGGATGTTTTAATACCATCAAGAAATTTGATACATTCATTCCAAATGTAATAGCCTGATGTACTGAACTCACAGATTTCCAAACCAAAATCTTTCCTTATATCCGAGCCAACAAAGATATGGTGCATAAACTGCTCTGGGATTGGAGCATAGATTTTATATGTTAGATTATCTACTTGGTCAATCTTCAGTCCCAAATTCTTTGAGATTTTTTTAATTTCATTTAATGTAGTATAAAAAATCATTCAAAATCCTCGTTTATTTTATCCAAAGTTTCTTGTTCAATTCGTTTCTTAATTTCAAGAATAGTATGTTTGGTCTTACATCTTGCTGCGATAGGGTTATAAAGATTTACATCTAAACCTCTAAAACGCATAAACCATTTTTCATCGTCAGACCAAGGTTCTGCTTCAGTATTGGAATTTCCATAAGTACAAACAAGTTTATTATTATACAAGAATTTGTCAACAAAAATTTCCAATCCATTTTGAGATACTATGTCTAAAATTTCTTTTCTAGTCATACGAAATCATCCGATAGTGCTGAAATTTCTTTTTGTTCTTTTCTGTATTTGGAAAGCAATCGGGTAATTTCACCTCGCCCAATTTCTTCTTCAACAGTTTCTTCTCGGAATGTTTTATCAAAACGAACCCAATGCATAGACTTGTTTTCAATGCGACTTGCCCAAACTGACGGATGGTTATCAATCAATCGTACCGCATCTCTATCGCTTTTGCCGCGTTCTTCTAATATCCTTGTAAATTCTTCAACAGTCATTAAAAATCCTCTTTGATTTTTTTAAGTTTATTCTCAACCATCCAGTCTTTTCTTGATTTAAGAAATTGCTCGGCATATTTTGGAAAATCTATAACACTACCATTTGGATATTCTAAACCAAAATTAGACGCATAATTAGGGTAAATCTGTACAACCCTATTTTCACCATTATACTGTAAGAATGGTGATTCACCAATTTGGGCTTTGAAATGAAACCACTTTTCACCAAATGCGTGTTCACAAACAAAACCAAATGGAGTAAGTTGTTCTTTAAGAAATGCCAGGTCCATTAGAAATCCTCTTTAACAATTTTTATACGAATGTTGTTTCTAATATCTTTAAATCGTTTAGCCAGATATGTAATGGCATCAGTCACACCTTTTTCATCATCCATTTCATATCGTTGGTAATCTGTTGTCATGTCACTGTTAGGGCAATCTTCACCCAAAATAGAAATTTTGCCAATTTTATTTTTAAATCTGTAATAAAGTTTTCTGCTAATGAAAAATGCGTTTTCTCTACGAGAATAAAATGCGATGGTATCGTTTTCTTCTTTATAGTTAGGTAAATTCAATATAAACTTTCCTCTAACATAATCTAGTTCTAGTTCTCCAGGTGCTTGATATTTACTTACATCCATACCATAATTTTCTAGTAGTTTTACAAAATCCCATTCAGTCATACAAAGTCCTTCTGTATTTCGTTTACCATTCTAATAGCAGTAATTTTCTTTTCTGCTAGTTTCTTTTCTTCCACACTCTTAACAAATTCTTTAATCAAAGTCGGAATTAAACAAACATCGTAATTTTTGTATTCTGTTTTGAACCATACGATTTTTGAATATCCTGAATGCCATTTATTATGTTTGAGTTTTACGAATTTATAAAATATAAATTCATCGTCACCGAATTTACCCATTAAATGCTGGTCATAGAAAATTTCGTGCATTTTATAAACAATACCACCATCTTCACCTACACAAGTTTTAACATGTGGATTTCGTAATAGTTCTGTAATAAATTCGTCAAATGTCATCTATAAAATCCTTGCTGGCTTCAGCAATTAGTTTTTCATTGAGAAATTTCTTATGACTGCCTAGAAATTTGTTTAAATACTTTTCAAACTGTTCTACTGATAAATCTTCCAATTTCCATTTCTTTGTTTCTTTTGTGATTAAATCAGTTGTAATACAAAGATTATTTCTCAAATCTTTTGTAATAAAGATAGACCCGTCTAACTTATAAGAAAGACCTTCTTTATAAATTTTATTACTATGGCATAAGAAAAACAAATCACCTTCAGTCATAAAAAATACCTCACACTATAATTAAAATATAACAAAAAACTTGGGTTTTAGCAACCCAAGTTATGTAATTTTTTATTTACAAAAATCGGTATTTAATTTCTTTAACGATTCTTCCAATTTTTTCTGTTTGATTTTTAAGATAAATCCTGTGATACGATTAGCCAAATCATCAGTTGTAACATCTTTTATGTAATAATTACCGCCAGGAAGATTTGGGAAAAATACAACACTACGATTTATTTTTCTATGTTTCTCAACACCACAAAAAGGCTCATTAAGATAATAAACCCAATACATGCCATCTCGGGGTGGTGGGTTATAATCTAAACTGCGATTTTTAAACAGTTCTGTCATTTCCACATAAGTCATTATCAAAATCCTTCAGTATAGAAATTTGGTTTTCAATTTGGCGAAATAGTTTAATATGTTCATCATTAAATTTAAACATTGTATTATTACTGCGACCAAAATTTTCAACAGTTTCAATATCCAATGCGTGTAGAAATGCTTTTACTTGATAATGAACATTGTAAAAGCAAATTCTATATTGTTCACCTGGTAAATGGTGAATGCTATGTTTTGACCGAACAATAGCCCAATGAATAACATCACTGAAATCTTCGTGGTGATGTTCCCATAACCATTTGACCTGAGTTTCTAATTCGTGTTCACTCATCTAAAATCCATCCTTGCTTTTTCTATATTGAGTTGTTCACGAACTTCTTTAATTCGTTCTACCATCTGTTCAAATCGTCTGTTAACTTCTTTATCGTTAGTTAATGGGACCTGATAATAGTCATTAAAACTGTCTGTAATATCAAATTTTTCATCTAACACTAAAATCTGTGGACCGCCATTTTTACGAATCAAAATTCCAAAATTTGGTGCTGCGTAAAATGTTCCATCAGTAGAAATCTTTGTGATGTAACTATCACAATCAGCAATAGAAACACAATCACAATACTTTTCCATTTCTGTGAATGTAGGAATAGTTTTGAATTTTTCAACAAGTTCTTCTCTGGTCATTCAAAATCCTGCCTTATTTCTTCCAGTTTAAGTTTAGCAAACGCACTCTTAATTTCAGCAGTCAATCTTTCAAGTTCTTTTTCAATCATTTTTGTATTCCTAATAGGAATTTTATTGTAATCAAAAAAAGAATTCGTCTGCTCAAAATTATTGTCAAGTGTAATAATTATGTAATTCTTAACTGTGAGATGTGGAACAGTATGTAATGTACTATCTACAATTTCAGTTATATAGTTCCCACAGTTATGAATTAAGACTCCATGAAAAGGTTTACTAAATCCTGAAACAAATGGTAATTGTTTCAAGTTTTCATCTAATTCTTTTTCAGTCATTCAAAGAAATCTCCAAATGCTCCTTGTGCTTCGCTTTCAGGGCACCATTCGTCAAGATTCCACTTGAAAATATCGCTCTCAACGAAATTTGGATATTTCTTACCATCACCTACAAAAATGATAGCCCAAATTCTTTTCCATTCTTCGTCTGTGAACTTTAGATTAAGATTTTTCTCAACCGCCATCATAAATTTGTAAATGCGTTCTCTGGCGTACTTGAGTGTTTTACTGTCTAGTTCTACACCATACACATTAGATAGTGCTACAACAGGATTTTGCCCACATTCAACGATTCTGCGATAAAGCATAGCAATTACGATATTACCAGCACCCATAGTCGGGTCCAAATTGGTTTTGGTTTCGTCATACCAAATAGAATTTTTATCTGATACTAGACCTGCTTTATCCATCATTTGTTCAATGATAGAATACGGAGTAAAAACTTGACCCAGTTTCTTCTGTGTTTCTTCATCAGATACATAAGTTGCAAAATCATTATCAAAATCATTTATGTTCATAAAATTCTCCTTTACTATTTTTTCATAGATTATTTTGCTTTCAATGTTTCTGCATTATGAACATTAAATTCCTTCAATAGTTTAATTTCGGCTTTGGTGAATTTATTCAAAGAATCCACATAATCAATAAAATCCTTAGTTTTCATACTGAAATCTAGTGCTGGGATATTGATATATGACCAACATGCGGCATACTTACAACCCTTGAAATAGAATTTTCTCCACAAATCAAACAATGGGCAATTAAACCAATACTTCATATTTTCATATACTGTCTTACTATTTGTTAGCCAACAAATTTGCCCATTGAAAATTGATGTATCGCCCTTATATTCTTGTAATTCATCATACTGATGATTACCACTACCCTTATATAAACAATACTTATAAACCCCATTTTTGAGATATTTTTTCACTCGTTGTAGTTTAATTTGCTGACTTTTTATGATACCATACAATCCAACTTTATTTTCTTCATAGATAAAATTGGAACAATCGTGAACCATTGATTTGTAAGTATTCATAAGTTCATTATATTTTGGTTCAAATTTCTTAATTAATTTAACCAATGGCTTTCCATATTTTATGTTATCCCAAATTTCCATTCGGCTATCATAATCACGATTACATTTAAAATCATCACCATAGAAATAAACTTTTAGTTTAGGGCTGGTGTCATTAGAAATATAATAAATTGAGATATACTCCCATGTTGTAGAGATATTTTCAAATACTTCGGAAACCTTTTTCAATTCCTGACTGATAAGATGATTGTTATTATAAAAATCTTTTACACTCTTAAACTTGTAATACAATTTATTTGGCATAATTATAATGTTTTGATTACAATGTTCTGTAATCAAATTTACTATATTCATATCCAAATTATTATCTTCTTTGAATGAATATGGAGGATTCATTATAGTCAGGTCTATTTTAGGCATATTCAAAATCTCCTGTAAATCATCTACTAAATCTATTTTATTTTTTGGAACTATTGTACGCTTGGAAAAACTAATCTTTTCTGTCAAAATTTCATCGGGTCCAATATGTATATCTATGTCAATTCCGATTTTTTTCATTTCAGTAAAATAATCAATACAATCGGTATCGGATTTCAAACAATATACAATGAATTTATTTGAATACAGAAAATTGGTAAGTTTCAATGTTCCTGTTCCTGTGAATAGGGAAGCCAAATTACCAAAACAACCATTCATATTCATAGCAATTAGAATGGTTTTGTTTTCATACAAGAATATATCGTTTAATGATTCAAATTCACACAGATTTTTTATAAATTTAATAGATTCCATTATACCTCTCTTTTATAGAGAAATATAGTAATTTTTTTGGATTTAGTCAACTATATTTTCATAAGGAATTTGTAAAAATCTGTAAACACAGTCAAATCACCAGCTAAATCATTGAAATAATTATCTTTATCCAAAATAGTTAGTGAATCTTTATATGGTGAATTTTGTAAACTTATAGAAACATCGTCAGTTTTCTTACCCAACATAGTAACGAAAACATGACCTTTTAAATAGTCAAAATCATTGTAAATCAAACGAACTGTTTCACACATTGTACCGAAACAATGCTTCTTCAATTCAATCTTGTTTCCTTGTTTAATAGACCAAGTAGAATAGAATTTTACCTGAAACACACAAATATCGTTTTGTTCATCTAAACAAATTAGGTCGGCACCCCAGTCTTTTTGCTTCATAAAAATGTTAAATGGCACAACATTCTTAAATCTCTTACGATAACCTGTATCAGTTCTGTAAGAAGAAATCTTTTCAAGATAGAAAATGTTAAATAATTCACCGAGCAAACCAATTACTTTAAATTTGTAATCCTGCTTTTCCTTTTCATTCTTGAAATTGTCATCACAATCATCGCTTTCGTGCCAAACTATATAATCGTCAGCAATTTGTTCTACAACCTTATCACGAAAATCGTTAATATCTGCTATGTTGGTTTTGAAAATGTTTTCACAGAACTTTGACTTTTTAAAATATGTGAAGAAATTATTACACAAATTATAGTTACCATCAAGATAACCAAGTTTGTAATACATTTTCATCTTTTCTTTGTCAGTAAGATTATCCAATCTTTCGCACAAAAGATTATAGTTTTCAATTTCCTGCTTTTTCTTTTCCAATTCTTGTTCAAGATTAATCATATTATACTCCTATTAAAGTTCAACCCAATCACCATATTCAGCGAACGGTTCCCAATCACATTCAATCACAATCTTTTGTTTGGTTTCGTTGTATCGTTCCAACTGAGAACCATAGACTGCTTTGTTTGCGTATTCATTCAATACATCGTTTGCAGCATTTAGTGCTGCAACCTTCAATCCTTCTATGTCCTTTTCAACACCCAATTCATATCGTTTCTTACATTCATTGATTTTTGTTTTAACTTCCATATAGAACGAACTCATAGTTACTGGGATGTTATGGTTATTTCCCTTTGGTGGAGTGGGTGTATTTCCACCACCAGTAAGTTTCTTCGTTTTCTTTACTGGTGTTTTAGCAGCAATCCAATTATTACCATACATTGAATCCATCAAACTAGAAATTGACTTCAATTTTGAAGCATACATTGTTGGGTCTGAGTTCTTATTTTCAATTAAGAATGTTACAATACCAGCTTGTTTTGTACCCTTCTTACGCAAACATCTACCAATAGTCTGCTGGGTAGTTGTACTATCTGTAATGCTTTCAATCGTTTGTAATACACAACCTGTCAATCCCTTAACATTCACTCCTGCAATTAGTTGGCGAATGTGGAATACGAAACAATCTTCTTCCAATGTTTCAATAGAATTTGAAAACTCAGGAATACTCATATCCTTTTCCAAAACTTCAATTTTGTCACCAGTTTTTCTACATTTGAGTTTCTTAAATGAAGAAGTGGAGATATAGAAAATACCCTGAATATCATTGTTAAAAATAATTTCTGCGATTTCTTCGTTAGTGGCACAGGTGAAAAGAATTTTGTGGTACTGAATACCAAAACCTCTCTTGTTATTCAATTTCTGCTGGTCTTTCAAAATTTGAGTAATAGAGAAATTATCTGTCCACTGTGTGAATAGTGGGCATGCCATTACTACTCGTCCACTTGCTAATGCTTCGTTAAACGAAACTTTGTACATGTGAGTGGGCATATCACCAAATTCTCGGTCAAACATTTCTTCTGTTACTGTGGCTGTAATACCACGAACAAACGCACTATACAAATTTACATTGTTCCAAAAACTTGTCCACTTAACATCAATGGCATCTTCGTTCTCGTCAATACCATCATCATACTTGATAGTGTGAACTTCGTCAATTACAGATAAACAATCTTCTTTATTCCATGCGTTTGCTATCTTGCGAACACTAGGTACACAAGAAATAACAAGTTCAAATTTTCTTCTCTTTTGAGTGTTATATTTTTCAAATGAAAATACAGGAATTTCTTCACGATTATCAAGAACCTTACCAGCGTTATCACCATCACAACGATTAAGATAAATCGCAAAATCTTTGAATTTCAAATTGTTATTTTTGATAAATTTTTTCAAAACAAAAATCAAATCATAGGTGGTCTGGTCATTAAGAACATTCAAAGGGTTAATCAAATGGAATACATTATGTTCTTTCATTCTCTTAAACCACTGAATACACAAATAGTAAATAACACCACTCTTACCAGATCCAGTCGGAGAACTCAGTACAAATCGTTCCATATCAGGAGTAAATTGAACAGCCATTTCATACAGTTTTTGCATTGATGGGTGTAAAATCATTTCTCCATTTTTCTTTGCCTGTAAAGATTTCATTAATGGATAAAACCAACTAACATCACTTTCTTTTGAAGCACAATCTACTTCAGTATTGTTGGTGTATTTCTTTTGTTCAATAATTGCTTTAAGTTTATCTTGATAAATTCCCATAAAACCTCTTATCTAGTTTACAGTTTAAATATAGATAAAAACTGAGGTTTTGTCAACCCCAATTTTGTAAATTTATGTAAATTTTTGTTTACAATTAACTCAAAAAATCGTCAATTCCATCGTTAATGTAATCGTGGATTATTTCTTTATCATAATCCAAGTTCAAAATCGCATCTTTTTGCCTAGTCCATTCGTTAAATCGTTCTTGAATGTAATTTTCAGTTTTTGGTGATTTTCTTACATTTCTATCACTATAAGCACGGTTGGCTAAAATCTGTTTGTAAGATACATCAAAGATAACCAATTTTACATTGTGGTGTTCCTTGATTTTCTCAATCAAATCAATCAATTCTGCTTTACCACATTTAGTCTGGTCTAATATAACATCTTTCTCATTACTGATTAACTGATTTACATAATCTGTGATAGAAAGATTACCGCGCTGACTATCGTATTTTACAATATCAGTTTCTATGATTTTATGTGTGTATTGGTGTTTAGCCGCATAAGTGGATTTTCCACAAAATGTAGTACCAATTAAAATTTTACATTCGTATTTCATATCGTATGTATAGGTTAAAAATCTTCCTTGATTTTCTTCAATCTTTCGTATTCGTCAATTTGCTTTTTTCGTAGAATAATCTTATTTAATCTTTCGCAAATTTTATCATAGTTTTTCATATTTGGTTCAAACATAATGTAATCATCCAAAAGACCTAGAACACAATTATGTCCTTCGTCAATGGGCAATAGATACTCATCAGTACTCCTAATTATATCTGGTACTACTGCAATTTTTGGATTTTTACCTTTTGTTGAAAATATACCAATAATAACATAAGGTTGAAATGGAAATTCAAAATCTATAATATCTCCAGTATCATGTTTTCCAACAGAAAAATCCGGGTACTGTGATTCTATTTTCTTGAAGATTTCTTGGATAATTTGTTCTTTTTTAGTCATTGAAAATCCTTCTTTATAGCATCTAATAGTTTCTTAACTTTGCTTTCTTTTTCTTCTCTTACCGCTTTTCGCTTTTGGTATTCCTTGTAATAGCCTGGTTTGTGTCTGTCTTTCTTACCAGTCCTACGAGCATATTCTTTGTAATACCCAGCTTTATGTCGGTCTTTTTCTTTTGCCATATTAGTTAAAATCTTCTTTAAGATTCTTGATTAGTTGTTTCGTTTGTTCTTTCTTTACAGATAAAATAAATTGTTCTATATAATTATCAAGTATAGTTGGTGTCAATTCGTTGGGTTTTAATAGAGTAATCTTTAAATTGGTATTAAAGAGTGATACCAATTTTTCATTTCGTCTAACAACCATAAACTTATATTCTTTGTTATCTTTTTCAATGAAAAAATGGATTTCCATTATAAAGACCTTATGACTAATTTCGGCTTTGGTTTTTAGATAATCTATAATATCAGATTTAGTCATCAAAATCCTTTTGAATGTTATCTAATTGTTTTGCTTCGCACAATTCTTTTTCAATTTTTAAATGACCGATAATAGCATTTCTTAATAAGTCTGCAGTTTCAATATCAAAATCTCCATACCAAAAATGAACAAATTTTCCATAATAATTATACGATGCGAAAACATGATTTGGGCTGTATGGGCTACAAATTCCTTCAGCAGAATCACTACCTGAACTCCTTTTACAACCAAATTCTTCAGCAATCCTATAAAAATCGGTATCAGTCATTAAAGTCCTCTTGAATTTTATTTAGTAAATCATTACTAGATTTGAGTTTATTTACTCTATTCCATTTCCTTTGTAGTTCACCCAATTCCAATTCAAATACTTTAGGGTCAATTTTATCTATTGATACTTTATAATTTGTACTATATAAGATTTTGTTTAGTATTTTACTATATCTTACATTACGAACTACAAGAATATCACCAACAACATTCACTAACCATTCACTTCTTTCATTTATGTAATGGTCTGGAAAGACTACATAGCCTAGTTGAGATTCATACCCAACAAGGCCTGTAGTCTTTACAAGATTTATAAGTTCCGAAATAGTCATTAGATTACAGTAGCATCAAGGTCAGCCGAAGGATAGATAATGGTTTCGCCCATATATCCATTCAAACGGATGTAGTCAACGAGATACTGTTCTGCTTGTTCAACTGTATCAAATGAAATAACACCTGAATACTGTGGGTCATCTGTGTAAAAATTGTTCCAAAAGAACCAACCCTTTTTCTGCGGGCGATAGTCTGTATAGACCTTGCCGTTATCCAAAAGATGTTCGTGCTTGGTAATTCGGAACTTCTTTGGGTTAATCTTGACCGCAATTTCATTTTTAGTGGTGGTTGGCTTCGTTTCAACTTCTTTCTTCTGTACAATCTTCTTCTTTGGCAAATACAAACTAATGCCGAGAGTGCCTTCGGAAATGGAGAGCTTGCGACCATTCACATCTCGCCAAAGCTGCATCAAAAGATACAGATAATCAAGCTGTTCAATCTTACAACGATTCGTGGCCTGGAATTCGTCAATCTTTGCGTTCCAATAGTTCTGGTTAATTACAACCTTTTCGCCTACATAGACCTGCCAATCGTGTTCGTCAAATTCGTATGGATGCCCATTCTTATAATGAGCCGAGAGAAAATGCTGGGAAAGAAAATCCTTCACCAACTTAATCTTTTCCTGAGTAAAAGCAATTCGCTTTTCTTCGTCAACCTTTTGGTTTGCTGGTAGATAGAAAAACTGTGATAACATTTATACCTCCTGGTAAAGTTATTCGTAATCTGAATAGAGAACGAGCTGGTCATCCTTCATTTTAATACCATCCAAATCACGCTTCTCCATTGTGTAATCAAAATTTTCAATATCCAATCGCACGAATTTCTTACCAAATCCCTGCTTTACAAATTCACCCAACTTATTGTAGAGTTCTTCAACTGTCATATAGAAATTTTCTTCTTCCATATTAGCCTCCAATTTCCAAATCGTCATTTACAACTTTGTAGTTTTCCAAATCCTTCTTGAACAAAGAATAACCACCACCACAATTATCGTTTACATAAATGGTAGCTTCGCCATGTCCCTGTTCAATCAATTCGCCCAATCTCTTGTACAAATCCTTGATGGTTGCGTAACCCTGGGATAAGAACTTCTGTTCTCGGTCAATCGCAATATCGTTCACCATCTTGGTGAATTGTTCTTCGGTTAAACCAGACGCAATCGTTCCTCGCCATTCTTTGATTTCGTATTCGTGAATGTACTTCTTCACACGCTGGGCATCTAGCCATTCGTTTTGTGAACGGTATTTTTCTTCAAATGCCTTCTTGTATTCTTCGTTGCTAATGTATCCTGCCATTGTTGTACCTCTCTTTGTTAAAAAAGACCAATAAATTTTTCACCATCCCAATACTGGAGAATATGGTAAAAACTATCTACATCTTTGTTCATATAAACTCGGATATAAGCAATATCTTCTTTTTTGATATTCTTTTCAATCGTGAGTTTCTTTGCCAAATCTCTGTGTTGGAGATAACCCGTTTCAATATCCCATTCATCTTCAGTCTTGACTTCGCCTTCAATCGTAAAGATTTCGTTACGAGTCCTGATTTCAATTTTTGCGATTTCTGTAATCATAGTTACCTCTCTAATTTCTAAGTATAATATAGAAAAAAATCCATCAGTTGTCAATGGATTTTTTGTAAAATTATGTAAAAATATGTTTACAATTAGAAATCTTTTTGAATGGATTTTAATAGATTTTCTTGTAAATTTTTCTTTACAAACTCAGTTGGGATATACAGATTACTGTTATAATCATCAATCTCGGAAATCATAATAGAATTTTCTGCTAATACTTCACATACTGTTTCAAACAAATCTTTACTATACATAGTTCTTAAATTAGGAATATCCATAATATAGAAATTAAATTCAGGTTGAAATTTGGCATATTTTACACTATGTTTAATATAATCTAAAACATTATTAGCCTGTTCTATATTGGCTTTTTTAATAAATTCATCAATATCATTCAAAATCTTGTTGGATTCTGTGGAGTTCGGCATCTACTTTATCCTTTTTGGCAAATAAAGGTCTTTTTGTCATATAATAATCAGTAATCTTTTGTGGGTCAATATTATTATGATTACCGCCAACAAATGTTTCAAGATACAAATTTACAATACGCATAACATTCTGTATGGAACTTTCTTCACGAATTAATTTATTTGCTTCTTCCATAAATCTTGAATTTATCTCTATTCCATAATATGTGTTGGATTCACATCTAACTTGTACAATGTATGCTCTATAAACATCAATTTCCGAAGAATTAACATTATAATTCCAATTACTGCATTTCAATGTAATATAAACATATCTCGGCTCACCTTGAAAATGAAATGTGTATCGTAATTCTATATTGTTATCTGGCATACCAAAATTTCCTGGAACACCTTGATAAGAAAACGATAACGGTTCTATTTTAGTTTCAATGTTACAATAATCTAAACTAATACCACAAAGAAAATCTTGTGGGGTCGGTAAAATCATTTTCATTAGAAATCTCTCCTGAGTTCATTTTCTTTCTTGATAATCTTTTCTCGTTTACTGTAATTAGCCAAAAAATCCAATCGTTCAATATATTCTTTGTACTTTTGGTCTAATAGTTCTTTTGTAATGTTTTTGAGTTCATATCTCCATTCAGGTTTTACTTCACAAGAAATTTGGGTTAATAGTTTAGTTTTGCCATCTTCATATAAGAATGTTTTTACAAAATCTAACGCATAATAATCAGTGATTTTGTAATTACATTTCGCAGCAGCAAATATGAGTTTACCATACATGAACTGCCTCCAGCGACCATCCCATTCTAAACCTTTTTCTAACAAAAGATAGTCTTTAATTTCGTCAAAAGTCATTCAAAGTCATCCTTAATTTCATCTAATTTAGTGTATTCGTTATAGAGTTTACTCATATATTCAATATCATAATACCATTTGTCTGGGTGGTTGTGTTTATTTCCACAATACTCATAATCCATAATTAAATCGGTAGCAAATATCAAAGATTTTATAGACCAGTAAACTCTGTTAATCATAAAATCGTATTGGTGATTATCCGAACCATAAGTATAATCACTTTCATAGATAATATCTACTAAACGCAAATTGTAGATATATGAATCTGTATCATCTTTTGCTTTTGGGTTTTCAAAATAATTCCATCCACTAACATCAAAATGAAATGTTACTTTACAAGGCCCTTTGTAATAAACAACATTTATACTTGCGTCTCGTAAAATACCTCTATTATATTCGGTATCGTATAAACCTTCGCAATCCAAGGCTCTGACTAATTTTGAAAGGTCAAAATATGGACCTTCCCAATCTACATAATCTGTACTGTAATTTTTAATCACAGTTCTTTCTGCCGGTGCTAAACCGATTCTTATTCCTGGTTCATTAAATCTCATACAATGAATATAATAAAAAAGAGTATTGTTGCCAATACTCTTAAAACAAAAAGATGTTTTGTTAAACTGATTATTCTTCTTTATTACAATCTACGATTTCTTTTCTAGTTTCTCGGTCATGCTCATGTACCTGAACATAACTTCCGTAAACTAAGGCTACTGTGATTACGATTACTCCAACAACGAACATATTATTTCTCCTTATGTAAAGTCGCTATTTGCTTTTAGTTGATTTATTAAGTTATCAAATTTCTTTAATTTAATATCAAGTTCTGTTTGTGAAATTGGTGGGTCAGTATCTATTGATTCAGCAGCATAGCCTGTAAATCCACTATATTTAGGCACCTGTTTCCACAAATTATCTATTACAAGGGCATTTCGTTTTTCTGTTATAGCGGCTATTATATCTTTCATAATATCCTGGTCAATTTCAACATTCATCGGAAAAATCTCTTTGAGTTTGTATGTATTTTAAAATGATTTCGTAAGTTCTAATTTGTTTAGCACTATATTCTTTTGCTACATCTTCCAATATAGTTTGACCTGGTGTTAAATTTGTAGGATAATACTTTGTAAATCCACGAAAACTAACATTAGCTGTATTTGACATCGGATATTTTTTAAGTCGCTCAATTTCATCATTGAGAAATTTCTCAATGTTACTTAACGCACAATCATCTAATTTCATTAATGGTTCATTCATAATCAAAAAAACATTACATCTGGTAAACCAGTTTCGTTTGTTCCTGTTTGTATATCTTCTTCGTCAAAATCTCTATTAAGTGCCATTATTGCTTCGGCTTCTTTAATCTTTTTCGCATATAGTTCAATGTCAGCATCTTCATTTTCAGGTGATGACGCAGTACCGGTTTCACTCCAATGGGCTATATTCAATGCTTTTAACATATCCATTTCTTTTTGAACTTCCGGGTCTGTTTCTTCATCCAACCCAAACATTTCATTTGCTAACTTTCTATATTCTTCTTCGGTCATGCGAAAAATCCTTCAAATTCACCCACATCTTCACTATTGGATTTCCAAGTAGTGGTATTGAAATCAAAGTAATTTTCCAATTTTACATTACCAACTTCACCAAGTTCTTCTTTGATAACTTCCAAACATTTATTCTTATTTTCTTCGTTTACTTCCAATAGTTTGAGTTCTTTCAAAATTTCTTCTTTTGAAATACCCTTTTCCAACTTTTCTTTGATAATGGTTCTAACGAAAATCTCTAAACCTGTGGATTTTTCATTGAATACACTTGGTAAATCTTTAACACGATTCTGCTGATGATACTTTACAATATATGCCATAATAACTTCTCTTATATATTTTCTAAACGAATTAAAAAAGGTATAAAAGAAGCTACAAAAAGTAGCTTCTTTGAAAGTATGTATAAGTTAATTAGTCATTCTTTGCCTTGGCAATATAGAGACTCAAATCAACTGCGTCATCACGCAACTGCTTGAATTCCATAATACCAGCTTTGGAAACATTAACTTTGAAATTACCAACTGGCAAGAGAGCGAAACCAGTAGCTGGTGTTACCAATTCAAAATCTTCGGTAACTGCTTCTTCCAATTTGTAATCTTCGGCATAGGTATCACCAGTCTTTGTGGTAAACAAAGTCAATGTCAAAGTATCACCCTTGAAAGCATATTTCATTCTATCGGCACCAATCAACTTCAAACGAGCATTGATGGTTTTCTGCTGTTCTTCAGTCAAATTGACGATAGCATCAACAGATGGGAATTTGACCTTAGAAAAGGTTGGTTTTGTGATAACATCTTCGTTTGCCAATCTATGCTTCAAATTAGCATTTCTCAAAGAAGACTTGATATGAAGTACAACAGATTCTTCGCACTGGTCATTGTTGTATTCAATGCTCATTTCAGGAACTTCATTCTTCTTTGGGTCGGAATTTGGATTATTGAAAACATTGTAATAACTGACCAATCTATTGAAATCAATTACTGAAAGGGAATTGGATTCAAAATCAAAATAATCCTTTGGAGCTTCCAAGAAATATACAACGGATTTATCAGCGGCAATAGCCTTTACAGATAAAGTATCAGCGTCATCTTCTTTCTTCTTGAAAATCAACTGTGGGTTAATTGAAGCCAATTCACTCATTAGTTCAATGAATCCGGTTATTGTATTTCATTTCTTTAATCATTTGTATTCATCCTTTTTGTTTTAAATTTGTTTGATACAAAATATAGTAATTATATTTTGTTCTAACTAAAATTTTATTTTTTGTGCACTGAATAAATGTATATCATGCTATTTTTACTAATCTTCTCTTGTGTATTCAACACGAACCCAAGCATAGCATTAGTCATACTACCCAATACTGGAAGATAACATTTGTAAAATTCTTCTACATCCACAGTTTTATACACATTGAAATTATCTAAAATCATAACATCAATGCTTCTACCACGCAAACAGTTTAATGCGGAACACATACCAGCAGTGAAAACTCTACACCCATTATTCAGTACAATATCCAATTTTCTGTTATATCTAAACAACTCGGGTTTATTTGCCGAAAGCATTTCTCTAACAATAGATAAAATAACAACAGCATTGTGCTGTTTGTTACTTAACAACCCGAATGGTTTTATCATTATGATGTATCAAATAGTTATAAAGCCATCTGGCTAAATTTTGGTTATCGTCTAAACCATCTTTATAAAAGATAAAACTATTCACAATACACCGACCTTATAACGAGTTTCATTTTGTCAGCGTATTTCTGCTGAATAATCTTAATGGCTTCCGCTATATTATTGCTTTTAACAATTTCGTTCTTTTCTGTAAGACCGTTCCGCAAATGGACCGTCTAAAAACGAAATTAAGAAAATGTAGCTTCTAGTCTTCTCCATCTTCTAAATCCTTCATCTGCTTAAAAATTTCTTTGTAGATTTCAGACATCGGATTTTCAAAGTTCTTATATTCGTCGGTTTTTAGTTTATCCAAAATCTCTTGTTCTCGCTCAGCGTCATTGACTTTGACTTTCATATACTTTTTGAGCTGACCAATTTTCTTGGCCTTGCTTAATCTCTGTTTAAGCAGCTTAAAAATTTTATCGTCAATCTTGTCAATTTCGCGGCGGATTCTATTCATTTATCAAATGACCTTTTTCGTCAAACTCCCAAACTTTATTGGGTTTCCTATTTTCGTCAACCCCATAAAATCCAGTTATTGTACGAATGTATTGTTCGGCTTGCCCGTACGAAGTAAATAACATTTTCTTGTTATTGTTAATATAGTAAATGTATCTAGCTTCGCCATCCACTATGGCAATTTTTTCTTTTATTTTATACTTCTTTTTTCGGAATAGACTGAACATTACTATCCTTCATTTTTCTGTAATTATAAAGAACATACTCCAAAGCTGTTATTGTAGTTTTCAACTGTTCCATATCGTTAGGGTTAGTAACGAAAACCTGTTGATTCCAATAACTGATTTGTTTTTCTATTTCTTTTATCTTTTCGTCTAAATCCATTACTTTGTTCCTGTTGAGCCAAAACCACCTCTGTCGTCATCCTGCATTTGGCCTTCAATGAATTCAATTTCAGGTTGCTTTTCCATAATGCGGAACTGGCAAATTCGTTCACCCTTCTTAATGTGAACATCCTGGTTCAATGCGATAGCTGGGAAATACCACCAATCATTAGGACCGCAATAACTGTTATCTACAACACCCTGATGGTTTGCTTGAATAATACCATACTTCTTATATGTGGAAGAACGTGGAACTAAATGGCCTTCATATCCCTCTGGCAACTTCATAGCAACACCCAAATGGATTAACTGGAATTCACCCTTTGGGATTACATAATCGTAAGCTGCACGAAGGTCAATCCAGTCTCCCTTTTCAATCTTCTGTAATCTTTCAATGGTATCGTCAAGATACTGTACAATAATTGTTTTACTCATTTAAAATCCTCTTCTAATTCGTTTATTTTGTTTTCAACTCTTCTTTGTTTTCTAGCCATTTGGTTTTCATACTTCATATAGTAAAGATACTTCTTAAAATCTTCGGTGAAAATAAATCCCCTATTTTTAAAGTATTTTATATCATCTTCTTTATAATTATAGAACTCAGGTATCATGTCAAAATGAACTGAGGGATGATAATGATATGGTATATCAACTTTCTTATGTATGAATCTCTTTAACTTCCACCAAAATTTTTCTAACTTTGAATATGGTTGTTCATAGAAATGTAGCCACAATTTAAATGACTGTCTATTCAAAATAGAAGCATACTGCTCGAATCTGTCACAGCCATCAAATTTAACTTGTGCTAATAAATCTCCACAATACCAAATAGTTAGACAACAAAAATCAGGTGGTACGCAGTTATATCCATTAAAAGAGTAAACACTATCATATCCTTCACCCTCGGCATTGAATGTATCATAGTATTTTACATCACAACCAACAGACTTGGCATAATCACCCAATGTCTGTAGGTATAGTTCTTCAGGAGATATACAGCGACCACCATCAATCATTATTCTACCATAATATCAAAGTTATCAGTCTTCAAATACTTATTTGCAATTTCCAACACCTTTTCAAATGTTAGTTTCTTATAAGCATTTCCAATCTGAATCTTTCCCTTGTTCAAAATCTTATTAACATTTCTGTGCTTGAAGATTTTATCTTCTTCACGATTAACTTCAATGTGGCAAATCAAATCTTCAAATCTTTCTTTTGTGAGCCACTTACCAATATCGTCAAAGAACATCTTGAAAGCATCAATGAGATTTTGTTCGTTATCCTTGTCAGTACAAGCACCAAATGTAGCATAACCATAGGTAATGTATTTCATAATGCCACCACCGACATGATAAGTCAAATGACGCTTTTCACGAATTTCCTGATACATTGGTGATTCAAGACCCATAGTGAGCATATTGACTGCTACTGCCAATGCTGGATATTCTGCCTTATTAACGGACTTCTTACATACAAATGAAACATCACACTTTGTATTGTCTGGCGTTGGTTCGGTTGGGAGCTTCCAATTCTTCTTATACTTTGGTTTGAATGGTTGGACCTGATATTCTTCCTGCGTTGGAACATCACTAAAATCGGACTTTGTTGGACCGACTTCAATAATCTTTGCTGGCTTACGCATAAACTTTTCGTAATAGTCCTTCATGTCCTGGAAGGTGAAGTTTTCAATATCTTCTCTCTTACCAATAGCACCATAGTAGCCAAACTTTGTTCTAACTGCATTTTCGGAATTAGCTGGTTCATTGAAACAATCCATATATTCCTGGAGAACAACCTTCTTTTCTGCTTCAAATTCTTTTTCAGGAATGTTAATACCACCAGTAATCTTGTTAATCAATCTGCGTTTCCATTCGGAAGTGAAATACTTTTCCATACCAGTGAAATAAACCATAACAACATCATCGCTGGTGGAAGCATTCCATTCAATATCATACTTGGCGAGATTTGAGTATTCGTCCTTGAAAGTTTTACATACAAGGTGTTCCATCAAGTGGGAAATTCCATGCTGACCATCCTGGTCAAACAATCCACCCATATTGAAACTAATGGTGAGGTTAGTCATCTTGATGCTAGATTTAGTGTAGTAATAAGCCATAGAGTTTTTTCTCCTTATTTCATATAGTTAATAAATTCAGTTGCGTGAGCCAAAAATACACCGATACCTTCGTCAATAATGAAATTGAAAAATGCTCGGCTATCAAATGGCTTCTTTTCAAAATCGTCAAGTGAGTTTTTCACCTGTGATTTGAATTCTTCAGGAATACATCTAAACGAAATGAGTTTTGTATTTCGGTCAAATGCCTCTTGAAGCATATTGAAGGAAATCCATTCGCTTAAACCATCATTATAGATTTTAGCAAATGTTTTTGAGCCAACACCCTTCTTCACTGCGGGAATGTTGTCGCTTCTATCACCTCTAACAATCTTTTCCATTAGAGCCGCATCAGGGTTAATAATTTGTATATATTCTTCCTTGATAGGGTCCCATTGGTGGAAATTCTTGTATGAATGGAGCTGATAAAAATCTTTATCTGTGGAAACCAATGTAATATCCCAAGTTGGTTGGGTCATTACTGTTAGTGCGATTAAATCGTCTGCTTCCAAATGTGGTAAAGTTAGGAATTGAGAATTTTTCATACAATTCTCAAGTCCAGCAATAAATTTATCATTAGCGGCAAAGAATTTCTCAAAATCCACTACTGAAGATTCTCTTTCAGCGGCACGATTAGCCTTGTAGTCAGGATAAACGGATTTTCTCCAGTTGCCATCAAATGATTCTTTACAATAAATTATTCTATCGGGTTTAAATGTACGAGCCAGTTTCCTAATGCTTTGTAACATTCCAAATTTGTATTGAGTATAATTAATATCAGTAGGGTCTGGAATTTGGGCGAACAAATGACGCATACACAAATTGTGAAGGTCAACCAAAAGAACTTTCTGTTTTGGTTGTTCTGCCGGTGTATCTACGAAATCTTCTATCATTCAAAATCCTTCTTCAAATCTTCGTATAATTCAAACTGCTTCTGTATTAGACCACTGCATAAATTTTCTACAATGTAATCCATTTGTTTATTAGATATATTATAGTAATCTATATTGTAGCTGTCAATAGATTCACCATATAAAGTTACAGGAGTTGAACTTCCTCCATTCAAATCACCTATTGAAAAATCATGAACTTCAATGAAACGCAATACCATCTTGTCAATCAAGTTCTCATATTCCAAAACATGTATTGCCATTCCATCTTTTATTCTAACTGTCACGGCTTTTTCATACAATCTAACTTCATATTTTGGATAGTATGCTTTAATCTTTTCATACATTATTGCCAAA
>Ga0310691_10001388_pt1 | contig 37150 bp, 57 predicted proteins | sample 176DNAGHGlowgp2_FD_203887 | JGI IMG/M metagenome (GOLD analysis project Ga0310691, IMG submission 203887) | Sheep rumen microbial communities from Palmerston North, Manawatu-Wanganui, New Zealand - 1766 DNA GHGlow gp2 (v2) (version 2) | ecosystem: Host-associated > Mammals > Digestive system >... | reverse complement strand
ATTCCTTATCCTCCTTCGGTTTTGATATCGTAAAGCGCCTGCTCTGCTTTCTCGGCTTTTTATAGGTCTCGTAAACTTCCGGCATTTCAGCTTTCAGTTTCTTGTCGTCTATGCTGTATGACTGTTTTGGTGTCTTCCAAGTGATCTTTCTGGAGCCGATATAAGCCGTTTCAGCGTCTTCCATTTCAAGTTGGATCTGTTGCTTGATTTCGTTCTGTTCTCTCGTCAGAGAGTCAATCAGAGTGTTTAACTCGTCATATCTGGCCATGCGATCATTGAATCCGACAAGCTCTACTGTCGATTCCACCGACGATGGATACATCTCCTGAATCACTTTTCCTGCCGCCTTCGATCCATCCGGAGGCGGCATTTTTCCAGTCTCAACGTATGTGTGCCAGAAATCGCTTTCGATCCTACGCAGGTCATCAATCAGCGACTCGTCTCTTTCGATCTCTCTCACAACAAAGTCGATTCCCATGATCAGACAGGCAATGTACACCTTTTTCGTACCGGTTACAGCCATATAGTGATGGCATTGTAATTCATACGATTCTGGTATTCTTTCTGCCGTCCATTTGTCGGCCCCGTAAGCGTTCGCCGTCTTGCACTCAAGGAGTGCATTTTCGCCGACCACAACACGGTCGACATTGGCAAGCATGAACGGATATTCTGGGTCCCGGAACATTGCGTTCCTTCTGCGGACCTTTTTTCCGGTCATCTCCGTGAATCTTTTTGCTACATAATCTTCAAGATCCCGCCCTACTCTCATAGCCTCGTTGTCCGGAATCTCGATCGGCGACTTGCTTGTTTTATCGGCCCATACATCTACGGCTGATCTGTACGGATTCAACCCGCACACAGCACCGGCGTCAGATCCGCCGATCCCTTTCTGTCTCCAGGACAACCACTCTTCATGAGTCAGTTTTTTGGTGTCAGTTAAGATCATTCGCCTTGACCTCCTCTTTCTCAGCCAGCCACTCCTTCTCAGCTATGTCATTAAGTTTGGCTGATAAATCTTTGCCTCTTTTTATCACTTCGGCCCGTACACGCTCACCAAAGAGCTTTTCTGCAATATCAGCTATAAAAGATCCGACAACAACCATTCCTTCCGACACGTTCGCTCCTATCTGCTGGACCTTTTCTGATTTTTCTGTTTCGAGAACAAGTTGACCAGTCAAATAAATTGCGGAAGTAGTTGCCAAAATAAGTGCCATATCATTCAAAACGTCTTCTTTGTTGACGTGTCTGACCTCTGGCGTTTTCTCCTCGCGTTCTTTGTTCTTTCCGTCGTCACTCAGGCTTTCGCATCCAAGGCTTCTCATCAACTTGTCGATTGCTTCTTCTCGTTTCGTCTCTGTCTCCCCAGCGCCTTTTCCCAGCGCCTTTTCCAGTTTCTCTTTAAGCTCCTCTGCGTTATCAAGTCCAACAAGATCCTCTTCGTCTCTCTTGACGATCAGTGCAGGGCCACAGATGTCAGCTCCATACAGATGTCCGCAGAGCTGGTTTATCTGTCTTCCCTTGATCAGTCCGGCGTCATCAATGATCAGACAAGCCGATGGATCATAAAGTGTTTGCAGAAAGAGCGGACTGACAACCTCTATGCATTCCGCGCCGATCAGATCTTGCATCGTATGAAGATCAAGCCCGTCATCCATGCCGATAACGTCAACCTTTTGTGTAAAATATGGCCCATCGGATATTCGAATTATGTTTGTCATGTGACCTCCTATGTGATACTCTTAAGAAGATCCGAAGGAATCATACGGATCTCCTTTAAATGATTGGCGCTTCCTTGTTTCCGCCTCGGAAGCGCCTTATTTTTTCTTTCGACGGTATGTGCATTCAGGACAAAAGTAAGGGCATACTCTCTGCATCCTGCTTATGTTCCAAAGCTTTCCGCACTTTGCACAATACGACTGCCGGATCTCCGGCCGTACTTCATCAGGATCATGCATCCTCTTCCCTTTATAAAGGAGCATGTACCCGGCCTTCATCATGACGGGAGTCATTTTCCGTAAACCCGGGATGTAATTCCTTTTGCGTACTTGAATTCCGTATCCTTTCCAGCGGCTTTCGCAATGTCCCTGATCCCTGCGGTCAGGGATACGTAGATTTCTGGACGAATAGCGTGTCTGTCTAAAATGTCCTGCATCTGCAGCAGGGCAGCGGCAATTCGATCTGACTCTTTTTTCGTTAAAACTTTCATTATGATCACCTTTATCCTCTGCTTCTCAAAAACGCCTCTGCAACGTCTGAAACCAAGTAATATTTCCTGTCATATGAGTCCAGGTTGCCAACAAGCCTCTCGACCCTGTCCCCTGACTTTTTCGTGCCGAGAGCCTTGGCAATCTGAGATTTCGTGATCACCATCGCGTGATCGTTGTATCTCATCAGCGACGAAATGATCTTCTGTTTGTCTGTCATGTCGCGGACCTCCTTTTCTTGTCTGCACACTTCGTGCAGATCGCGCCTTCAAGATTCATATCTTTAATGGTTTCCTCGTCCCCCTTTCGCTTCCAGCACGGCCGGCCGCACTCTGGACAGGTCGTCTTTGTCCAGAGCGACGTCATGGCCGGCATCGTCTCAACCAATGGCATCATCAACCATCCGTTTTTCTCTTTGTTCATGGCTTCGCCCTCTAAGCGTCTTCGAGCTCAAAGCTAATATCGGTCATGATTGTGTCGGGAAGGTCCTCTGACAAATAGTTCTGGAGCACCTCTCTTATGACCGCTTCCTGCCCTTTAGTCAGTTCCATTTTCTTCCTCCTCTTCTGCTATGTTTCTATTTCTATCCCGTCATGGTATTCATAACTGCCTGTAGAACTACGTTCGCAGGAACGAATATTGCTTCAGAATAGTACTTTCTGTTTTTCTGCTTTTTCCGTATGTATCTTTTCGACCAATCGTGATAGTTCTCGATTGATGCTTTTCGGAGCAATTGAAATGGTATGAAGAAGTATTCACGACAATCATTTTCGGGAAATGTGTACAAAATATAGTCTACGTTCGAGCTTTTTTTGTACGTCCATCCAGGTATCTTGTATATCCATTTCCCGTCGTCACGCCGAGTGATTACGCTCCATGTTTCAATTGCAAGCTCCGGTTGTCCGTTCCAGTAACGAGAACATCCGGGTTCACGTGTTTTCGCATCAATGTAAATCTCTGCGCCATCACTTAGTCTTGCAACATAATCAATCCCGGTCTTATCGGTTTCTACCTCTGTCTTTTCTATTGAGATACAATGTGGAATGTGGTTTTTAAGAATGGCTATGTCGAATTTCTGTTGACTTCCAAGGCTATACCGCAATTTCTCCTGAAAATCATTCATCCGTTTTCACCCCATACAGACCACCCGTCTCTTATCCTCCTTCCGAAAATGTCAATGAATGGAGCATAGCTGCAAGACTCGACAAGATCATAAAATTCGTCAGGCTTTGCGCTGTGTCCTTTCCCTCTTTGAGCATTAAAGTGTGTCCCTACATCGTGACGCTTCAATGGCTGACTCCCTTTTACTGCAAATAAAACCTGCTCTGTATCTCCGCGGAAATAATTTCCCATCCCGATAGACGGCTTTACCCATGTAATACAGGTTATGTACCGAAATCCCCACGCAGAAATAAGATCAAAAGCTTTTGGCAAACTGCGATTTGTAACCCACAGATAAAGATGACAGTTATCATCTGAAATTCTGTCGACTGGAAGGCTTTTTATATCTTCTATCGGCATTGTGTGATAATCCGGTTTTGCTCGTCCGAACTGGTTCACATCACCTTCGTCTCCCCAGTCCCACGGCGGATCAATGACAATAGTCTGGAATAGTCCTTGCGCTTCAAGCGGTGTATGCAGAGTTTCTATTTTTGCTGCGTTTTCCTGTCTTTCGACCTCCCTTTTTTCTTCTTTCTCGGCTCGTTTTATGTCTGTGTATGCCTTATTGATCGTCGTTTCTCCTGTCATCAATTTCCTGTGAAGATCTTCCGGCCGTTGTCCTGCTATCTGCTTGTTCTCTGCTTTCGCTCTTTCTATCTTCTTGTTTACGGTTATGATCCGGCTTGCTGTTTGTTCACCGGAACCAATGCGCTGTGCAAGTTCTTTTTTCACATCTGTCTTCGGTTCTGCCGGATCGCTTTGTGTGAATTCACACAAAGCGTTTTTCTCTTTATATTCTTGACTTTTCCTATCACCTCCTGCACTTCTTTGTTTTTCCCTACCGATTTCAGACAACATCTCAATATCTTTTAATTGAAGCAGCCCCAACGCATAAGCAGTAAGATTTCTTCTTGCCTTCTGGTTTTTTATCATCCAACGCATCGCTTCATTTCTGTCGTGGAAATCCATTGCAACTGTCTTAAACTGGATATTGTTCTCTGTGCATATCTTGTACCGATTGTGCCCGTCAATAAGAACTCCATTCCACAGAACCAGCGCATCACGGCAACCTTCCGTCAGTATGCTGGACTTCAAGCCTTCGAATTCCTCGTCCGTCAATGGCGGGATCAATGAGGCAAATTCAGGATCAATTTTTATGTTCAATTATTAGGCGTCCTCCTTTTCGTTGTAACATTTGTCACGTATTACGCAACCCAATCGGGAAAAAAAACAGCCATCGGGTCTGTAATATGAAGATATTCAATCATCCCTTCAATTTCGTTGCTAAGAAAAACACCTTTGTTGAGTTTGTCTGAAAACGTCTTTGGAGAAATATCAAGAGCTTTTGCAACCTCTGCGTGTGTTTTTCCTTCTTCGACGATAATTGCCCTCAGCTTCCTTTTGTTAATTATTGTAATCACCACCTTTAAGCTAAGTTGTAACGTATTACGTGACTAAATAGTAAACCATAACCAGTCACGTGTCAAGCAATTTTCTACATTCATATTTACCTTTTTGTTGCGTAGCGTGTAATATACGTTTATAATCAATACATCGAAAGGAGAAACAAAATGACGGTCGGCGAAAGAATAAAGAGAAGAAGGAAAGAGTTAAATTTAACATTAGAAGACCTTTCAAAAAAGGCCTCTGTCAGTCGGCAAACAATCTTCAGATATGAAAATGGAGAAATAAAAAACATTCCATCAGATAAAATTGAACTTATCGCTAAGGCGCTCGAAACATCTCCGAGCGTTTTAATGGGATGGGAAAACCAAGACCCACCTGCAAAAAATCTCATTTTGCCAAACGCTAAGATAGTTCCAATTCTTGGGCGAATATCCTGCGGAAATGGAACCTTTATAAATGACGATTCGGAAGGAACGTTTACATTGGACTACTCGATAAAAGCGGATTATTGTCTAATCGCATCAGGAGATAGTATGACGGATGCTGGAATTGATGACGGAGACAAAGTTTTTCTATCTCAGAATTATGAGTTTGAAGAAGGAAAGATTTATGGAGTCGTTTTGAAGGGTGAAGATATCGCCGTTCTGAAGATGGTAAACAAGCTTGATGGCAAGTATCTTCTTCAGCCATGTAACTCGTCAGGATCGTATAAACCAATGCTTGTCGATCAAGCAGAGATCTACATAGTAGGAGAGTGTGTCGGAATTTACAAGGAGATGTAAAAGAAATAGCCGCCTGCACCCTGAACAGTCAAGCGGCTAATCCGTTATAGCTTTCGGAGAGCATAGCCGTCTCCGTAAGAGAAACGCCCCCTAAAAGGAGGCGTTTCCCAGCAATCATTATCATCACATGTAAGAAAGGAAGAAATTATAAAGGATATTCAAGGTCAGGGGAGGCGCTCCTGGAAAAGAACTGACGCCTCCAAAGATAAGTATATTATGGGATTGTCTGTGATTTTCAGGCGGCGTGAAAAAGACAGAAAAAACACAGGATATAGCATCGTCTACTTAAAGTTGTAAGTATTGATATCAAATCGCGCCGCCTATAAATCTGACTGGTTGCGGAGAATGGACTTGCACCATTGATCTCAAGGTTATGGGCCTTGCGAGTTAGCTTCTACTCTACTCCGCAATGGAAGTGTGCTGGGAGCGCTGATGGCGCGAAAGCGCTCCATGTCGACAATCATGTTCTTATCAGGAGATCGTCTGAAATTAGAATGAATCATGAATTTGTCTGTATTTATATTATACGACAAATCATCCTCAACTTTATGACAAAAGAGGTTTATATGAAAAAATATAAGTACCAAAAGTATTTTACTGTCGACGGCCATAGATACGTCGTCAGAGCGGACACGCTAGAGCAACTATACGAGAAGATGGCCGCAAAAAAACAGGAAATCAAAGAAGGAGGCAAACTGGTAAGCGGATCAATGACAGTATCCGACTGGGCCTACCAGTGCGTTGAAACCTATAAAGTAAATCAAAAGGACATCACGCGCGAAAAATACGTAAGACGGATGCGACACTGTATCCTGGAACATATCGGGAGTATGCGGCTGCAGGATGTAAAGCCGATCCATTGTCAAAAGGTAATGAATCTGCAGATCGGAAAGTCAAAGACGCAGATCCGGGAAGTATATCAGACGATGAACTTTATATTTTCTCATGCGGTCAGCAATCACATGATCCGCAGCAATCCTGCGGAAAATATACAGAAGCCTACAGGCTACACACATGCGAGAAGGGCACTGACAGCGACTGAGAGACGATATTTCGAGGAAGTTGTACTTTCGGACAGGCGCTTTTATGTATTTGCCTTAATGCTCTATTGTGGCTGTCGTCCGTCCGAAGCGTCCGCATGTATGGGATATGACCTACAACAAAAAGACGGCGTGCCGATCCTGCACATTCGCGGGACAAAGACGGCATACGCGGACAGGTATGTTCCAGTGCCTGAAAAGCTGTGGGAAGCAATAAAGACCACGGAAAAAACGGAACCGATCGCCATGATGACGTCAGGCAATCCAGTTACCGCGGGAGCAAGAAAGAGAGTATGGTCTGTTCTCTGCAGAGAAATTAACTTGAAAATGGGATGTAAGACATACAGGAACGCGCTTGTCCCTCCGTACCCATTGGCGCCGGACATAGTGCCGTATAACTTGCGACATGAGTTTTGCACGAATCTTGCCAGACATGGTGTTGATATCCGAATCGCCCAGCGTCTTATGGGCCACTCTGATATACAGCTGACCGCGAACATCTATACAAACCTCGATGCCGACGATCTTGTAGGTGTTGCAACAAAGCTTCCGGGTGTTGCTGCAGGTGTTGCGGAAGAACCGGGAAAAATAGGGAAAAACGAGAAGTGAAATTTACACTGTTTTTAGTATCAAAAAATAAGAAGGGCCCGCAGAAACCAACAGTTTCCGCGGGTTTTCGGTATGGCAGGGGCAGAAGGATTCGAACCCTCGGCACGCGGTTTTGGAGACCGCATATGAATGGCTAAATCAAGCCGTTTGTGTAAATGGTGTTGCTTGTGGTGAGGCATAAAGCACAACAACAGACAAACATGTCTATATATAATGGTAAGGTTCACCCGTATGTCGTCTAAAAAGTGCCAGTGTTAAGTCTTGTCTGCAGGGCTTTTGCGGTCTTTTCGCCGAAATACCCGTCAGGAAAAGCGCCGACTCTGTCCTGTATAGCCTTGATCGTGACCGGTCCAAGTTGGCCATCCTGATCTACTCCGAGGGTTTTCTGCACAGCCTTGATTAGCTGAGATCCTCCAGAACCATATTCCAGAGCGGAACTGGTAAAGCGCAGATGGTATTTCCTGAGACTCTGCAGCTGACCGGAAATCTCTCCATCCTGCACAGTTCCCATGACCTTCTGCCATACGCGCACAGTCAGCTCGCCGACATATCCATCTACTCGTAATGTTTCAGGAGTAACATTGTCGATGATCGTATAAGATCCGCCCTGTATTGCCGCTTTCAGATTATCCCACTTTGATTTATTGAGATATCTGGCCGGACAGCTTTTCGTAGTTATATCGTAATGTCTTACGATATATTTTATATTAGGACAGATCGTCTTGAGATAAGCCAGGATCGACTTTACTGATGCGATCTGCTGTGCTGAGACGTCTTTACTGACAATGTCACACAGCTCGATACTGATTGTATTGCCATTTGTCAGTTTCCCATAGTAGGATCCACGGCCGTTTTTATCTCCAACGGAATACGCGGAAAACTCAAACGGGATTGACTGCTGGATGTCTCCGTCTCTGGAGACAAACAGATGCGCTCCTGCATTCCTCGGATTAGTTCCTGATTTTGAAAAATAGTGGACGTTGTTTTTGGCTGTGTCTCCATTATTGCCAGTATTGTGAATAACAACGCCGATCACGTTTTTAATGTTGCGCTGACCAGCTCTATACGAAATACTTTTAGCCATTGTCAGCGGGTAAATCGTAGTATATCCCATGTTCAATCCTCCTTGTCTACTTCCGGCAGGCCTGCCGCTGCAGATGTCAGCATAGAAAGCAGGCCGGCAAGCGCCGACGCACTAAGTACTACATTCCAATTAACATCAGATATTAATGCGGACGTCCCGATAGTTGCGATTGCTGTCTGGCAAACGGTCCGGACCGCCCTGATCAGCGCCGCCTGTAACCATATTTTCATGATGCTTTATCCTCCAGTCTTTCTAGCCTGTCGTTCATGTCTTCTATTTTTTGCTCTAACTGCGGGATTCGCTGAGCAAACTTGTTATGGTCCTCTACTCGATCAGACAGAGTTTTGATTTGCTCTGCGATTACAGCAAGTTTCATATCCAGCGCATGGAGCGCTTCGCTCCAGTTTACGCGACCTGTGATCCAGGAGCCGATCACCGCCGCCACGGCCGTAATCGCGCCAACTATGATTGTCGAATCCAGCGAGCTCATTTTGCTCTCCTTTCCTATTAAAAAGAAGGCCAGGAGTGTAATCCTCGCCTTCTTTTTTATGCCTTTTATACTGATCGTCTTACTTACTTAAAGTGTCATTTAAGTCAGTTCCTTGGGTCGGTTTCTTCGTTGTTCCACTTGTATAGTTCCACATTGTCCACATCATAGGATGAAGATTCTGCTATTTTGTAAATAGCTCTGGCATGACAATTATTTACGTATACCCGCATTTTGCTTGTCTGTGCTCCGTACCACCGGGGAGTGAACCAGTTATTGAAATAGGTATCTGACACAAAGATTTCCGGTTCTGCACCTTCTTCATTTGTATTGTGGTAACGGACAGTTGCACTATTATTCAGGTTATTATCGAAATAACAGTTCTTCAGAATATGCCTCGAATACATCTGACAACCACCACCAATGCAATTAGCATTAACAAGTGAATGACCAATTACACGACAGTTTTGATAAGTAACCGTATACGGATCATACCATAATCCATAATCATCATGAATTGCATAGAATGTAGCTGTTGCATCAAGATCAATACCGACAATCTTACAATTGTAATCAACACCAAGCGCACTAAATCTGTGTGTACCGTCCACTGTATGACCTGTCCAGTCACACACAAGATGCGCACCTGGAGCGAACGTGATTGTTCTGTTTCTGATTCTGACTCCGTACTGAAATCCATTAAATATTGAACCATCAGCATCCGCCATATTGTCAACTGCACTCTGTCCGAACAGTGCAACGTATTCGGCTACAATGTCGTATGTTCCTGCTTTTACAAAGACATCAATACCGCTGTCAACAGTGTTATAGATTGCCTCAGTAAATGATGTATAATCACCGTTTCCGCTTGCATCAACAGTTATTTGTTTATGCGTGATGAGTAAATCATCCATTGTATATTTGCCATACGACACATAATTGGCACGATTAATACTACCGCCGATTTGCGCACTATTCAACCGTTCATTATATGCACTAAATCGTAAATATTTAGCATTTTCTGGTACTGCATATGTCAAGTCATTTGTGGTACTGTTCATCGAATCAGGGTGACCTAACCATTGTTTGTTTTCGTCATACCATCCGAACAGATGTGTATAACTTACTGTAACGCTTGCAAGGTGACCAATATAAATATAATCACTTGCAAAGAATGCACTGCCTGTCACCAAATCTCCGTCATTTACACTAATATATTTTCCTTCTGAAATGGTTTCTTTATTAAACAGATTAATGAAATCAAATCTAGAATCGATGTTTTTAATTTTAGAATCAACATCAGCGAATGCATCATTTAAAACGCTTCCCATTTCGCCACCGTATGGAGAGTAAGGAAGAAGTGTTTCACCTTTGTTGACCATATAGGGCGCACTATTTTCATACATGCCCAAAACAACATATTTTTCATTTGACGATAATGTAAATGTCTGCTGATCGTCGATTGTAGCATACAGCCTTCTTGAGAAAGAAGATTCATTATTATCGGTATAAAAGGAAACGGTTAGTATTCCAGTAAGATTACTTCCGGTTTGTGTCTGTGTAGTAAATTTGTTACTTTCTCCAACGTAAATATAATCACTGAGTTTATAGTTTTCATTATCGGAAATAACACCATCGGAACCCATGGTTTTTCCATGCCTGTCAGTTGCCGGATTGTAAAGGTTTTCGGACGCGATATAAACTTCGCTTAAAGCACTCTTTTGTTCATACAAATCGTTGTTAATGTCATCAACATGTGATTTTAATTGAGAAATCTCACTTGTGGCATTTGCAAGCGTTTGTTCGTAATTATAAGAATTTGTAAAATTGGTTACATTGTATTCAACAACGCTCAAAGCAACTTGTTCTATTCCAATATAAAATGCATCCGTGTCGTCATCGTAAGTGAACGCCCTGAAATTTACAGTTGTCGGGAAAGTAGTCCAATATTTTATATAAGTGCCGTTTGCGTCATAAAACCGCAACTGATCAGCATCTATAAAATTAGAACCATCTTTTGTCTTTATCGTGATGCTGTCACCTTTTTTTGCATGAAACGGAATCAATCCTGTATTTGCTGAAATATCTGTTTTATATACTACCTGTGACGTTTTATTTATAGCACTCTTTAAGTCAGTAACCTGACCGTCAAGAGCATCGATATCGCCCGTTACTTCATCAATTTTATCCTTAACTGCTTTCGCGTCTGCAGCCATTCCGGCCTGCGTCAATGTGTTGTCGATCCGGATACTATGTGCACCCGGGTCCTGGTTATGCTCTCCGATCCGTGCCGGCACGTTCGGGAATGTCAGTTCTCCTGTGATAGGCATTAGATAACCTCCTTTGTACACGTAATAAATCCGCTCGCAATTTCACTGTCGTTCAGCGCGATCGAATACTGATACTCATAATCTGCCTTTAAAGCTTCTGTCTGTTCTGGAGTCAAATACAGCTCCATAAGATCAATCGGCAACTCCACCGTCAGGGCCACATTCCCGTCAGAATCAGTTACGATAAACGATAATTCATCGTCGTTATCTGGAACATATGCCTCTCCGTCTTCCAGTACGCGCAGATCAAGCCACAAAGAATCACCCTGCACGACTGTGATCTTTCCGTTTTCGATCGAGTAACTCATGACTGGGCCCCATCAAGATAATACAGTTTCCAGTAATAATATTTGCCAAGGACATTCATCTGGTAATGAACAAGCTCATCTGTATCGGCGCCCACCCTTACGCAGTAAAACTCTATTTTGTCTGTCGTCCCGGAAGCCGCGACACTCCTCCTGATAAGAGTGTTGCCTTCCCACGCCCGCAGGTTTCCACTGCTCAGATAGATCGGGTATAATTTTACAATCTCAAACGTATTGCTCAATCCTGTAAAGTTAATTGATCTAGCAGACCCACCATAATTACCAGATGGCGACGGGATCAGATCGCTCCCCTGTGTGTCACTCCTCATTATTTCGAGTCTCAGAGGGACCGTCCCTTTCTTAATCGGAATCTCACACAGCGGATTTCCGAGGCCTGCCACTCCAGCGCCTACGTAATATCCCTGGGCGACTTTGACAGATGCGGCAAGAAGAGCGTCGACGTCATCCAAGAAGCGGTTGTATTTAGTGATATCATAGTAATCAGTGGTTGCCGGCTTTTCAAATCCATAATTCGTTGTCTGCGTACTCATGTCTCTATCGTCCCCTCTCTAATGTCTCTGTGGATATTGCTTGACAGATCCTCGTGTGTATATTCTTTGAGCTCTCCATGTGTTTCGTACCGGAAAAGGTAGTCTACTCGAAGGTGAGCAGGAACTATCTTTTGGATTGCACCCTTAAAACCGTCTATGTAGTCCGGGACTCCGTACTCAGACGTAAACGCTATCGAAATAACGGGATAGTCGAATTCAACGTCGATCCCGCCATTTCTGAAGGAATCCGCGATCTTCTGCAGGCCCGGGATCCCAACATGCTCAAATTGGCTCAACCACTTAGCACGGAGAAAGTCTTTCCGCGACTCAACGTCATCGACCACGGTAGATAGCCCAGCAATCTTTTCTTCAACAGGAAGCTGCCACGTCATCGTCTCCAGGATCATCTGATCCGACAGATCAGACGGATCAAACTCCATGTGAGACGCCGCAGCATCTAAATATTTTACCAGCGGAGAGTCCTGGTACTGCCGCGGGAGATTCTTAATCATGCTCATAGGTCACGCTCCAATTCCCAATTACAGCGCACTCACGGGCTCCGAGTTCAATCTCTGTATATCCTTCATCGAGGCTGAGTTCGTCGAAATCCTCTACCCCTTCTGCGTCATAAATTGCATTTGCGATCTTTCCATAACTTACTTTTCCGCTGTCAAAAGTTTCCGCGAATATCTTGGTTATTTCTGCCTGCAGGATCGCGTCAAGTTCCTGATCTGTCTTTGTTCCGTCCGGTATGACTGTTGCGGCTATATCGACAGATACCCCCGTAGCAGACGAAACATAGCACTCTGCTCCGATCGGAGCCTGTCCGCGGCCTTCTCCAGTACTACCGGGATCGATATAATTCTGTACGGTTGTGATCAGACTTGCATCCGCTACTCCTCCGGAGTCCGATGTGATAACAACATCTACAGTCCCATCGCCATGCCCGAGAGGAAATACTTTAACGCTACCGACTCCAGGAGTCTCCAGCGCCCACTCCTGATACGCATAAATGTTTCCAGATGTCGGAGGTGTCCGCATCCTCAGATAGTAACGCGCCCTGAGTTCGTCGTCTGTCTCTTCATCCGCCCCGCCTGTCGTTGGCAGCGCATTGGTCACGGATGTAAAACCGTAAAGAGTCCTTGCGAAAGTATTGATTGCTCCTGCTGGTACATTACCGGCAGACCCCATAGTGTTACAGGTAACGTCTATATCTCCAGATCCTGAAATTGTTGCTTCATACATCGTGTAAAAGCTGACGCCATTACTCGCAAGGAAAGTCGTCCCCACCGGTACGGTTCCCGATCCGGTCAGCGTTACAGTACCTGTCGCAAAATCTCCGTCGACTCTTTCCAATCCTGTACGGTCGCGCACATACTCCTCGAGTTCAAAGCCTGATAAGTTATCAGGATCCAACAGAAGTTTCGCGGCCTCCAGATCATTGCTCAGCCTTTCCGCGACCATCGCGCAGGCAGAAACAATATCATAAATCGGAAATCCAACAGATTTTTGATACGTGTCAGGGATTTCTGCCAGCATCAAATCCATGTACTCATCATATGTCATATGTGATCCTTACCTCCTCCCCGCCAACCAGCGCGGCCGTGAACTCAACTGTAAGCTCTCTCCCGCTCTGCGAAAACTTGAAATTTCTAACATATTCGACCGCAGGACAATACCGCGCAGTATTAACAATATGTCTCTGAATTTCAGCCGTCATGAGATGACGCGGAAGATCATAAAGTTTTATAATATCAATCCCAGGAGGGTTATTTTCAAAGTTATAAATTGGAGTAAGTCCAGGTCTCTGCCGCAGCATAAGATCAAACCACTGCTTTACCGATTCTATTCCAGATATCAGGTCAACGATCAATTCACCATCTTTATATTTAAATGATTTTCCAAGATCATCCACTGGCGTACTGACAATAATCGGATTCGGTAAAATCTGCGGCTTGCCGTGCCATTCTTCCTCTGAATTGTAGACCGTGAATACTCCGTCCACGATCGCTGTATCAATGTTCCCGTCAGAATAAGTAACCTGCAGGGCATAAACATACGATCCAGCAGAAAGCGCGGCCGTTTCCTCCGGTCTAATATCAAGTTTTAAATCATCTGATATGATCTTTACCAGTACGGGAGATGTATGGTTATAACTCCTTTTTACGGCAAAGCGGAGCACGGTCCCGGGCGTCTGAATATAATCAGACCCGTCTCTATACGTGAGAATGATCGGGATGCTCGCGCCCTTGCCTTTTACTAATTCGATATGATTTCCTGTCAAGTGATCACCCCACAAGATCAATGATTAAAAGTTTTCCTGATGCTACATCCAGCAGACACCATGCAGTATCACCGTCCGCAAATACCGATCCGGCAGCTCTGCAGTATTTAACGGAGTCACCGGAAAAGGCCAGCTGACCGCCCAGAATGTTCCATTTTCCGCCGGAGTAAGTGGCCTTATAAAAGGCCCTGTGATATTCGTTTGTGTTCTTTTGTCGAATGGCATTGGCAAAGTCATAATCCCACATAATGCCCTCCTATTCCCACCAACTGAAAAAGCCGTTGAGGTACTGACTGCTCGACCATCCACGGCCTTGATAACTTCTCGTTTGGCATTTATTGGAAGAATTGCCCTCGACAGATGTGAAATGATACGGAGCCGTGCCACCTGTCACAATTCCAGTGTGTCCTGTGTACGCTCCTGACTTGCTGGAAAACACCAAGATATCTCCTCTGCGTGGCGTGTAGTTTGCAGCCGCGTGGAACTTGCCAACTTTTTTGCCAAAGTCTTTATAGTACTGTGATGATCCCGTCCGTGGTATCACGGATGTAGATATCCCTGTTTTATTTGCGATAAAACTCACATACCATCCACACCACTGATCGTTTCTGCCGCCGAATCCGTACACGGACACAGGATTCTGTCTGCCGGCTTTTGCCTCTGACAGAACGCCGACATAAGAAAGACCTGTCTGAACAAATCGCTCTCTAAGGCTTCCGTCGCCAGATGTCGATGTTGTTGCCGTTGTCGTTTTAACAACCTTATAATTCCCAGCTTTACAGGAGGAGTAGGAGCTCAACTGGTTAGGGCAAAGATTAAAACGCTTGTCCACAAAAGATCCGTGCAGTTTGCTGAAAGATTTTTTCCCGGATCCATACGTACCAAGAGCGCCTCTCCACTCTTCCTCTGTATAAGCCGATACTCCGCCTCTATTTCCGTATCTCAGTTCCAGGCAATATCTCAAGTAGCCGCATCCGCAGTCTATATTGACATCCGGATCCGTCGGCTTGCTGGTAATCAAAGGATTAAACCGCGTCATGTAAACAGGCTTGACTTGCATCAGTCCATAAGATGTCGTTCTGTCCGCCCCGTCTGTTCTGGTTCCTGGATTAGCATATCCGGAAGACTCGCAAAAGATAATCGCCCCTACCAGATCGGCAGGGACTTGCCATTTTGCAGCATACTTCACGATCTTGTCAGCCCACTGCATGACTCGATCGACCAACTTGTTACCGCCCATATAGTAGCCGGTCGTCGTGGATCCGTCGTTTTCGTCCGTTGTCGTTGTGTCGTCTGCATTGGTAGCGGTCTGTCCGAGGTCGTCAGGCAGGCCATAAACGGTAACAGAGTCATCGGTATTGGTCGACCTCTCTGCAGTAACCGCGATGACCTCGCATGACATTAGATGCCCTGTCTGTTCATAGTCGTGAGTTACTGAGATTACCCGATAGTTACCCTTCAGGCCGAATTTCTCAGAATTGAACAGTAGGACATCACCGGACATAATTTCATCACTGCCCCACATCCGGACAGATCTCTTATATTCAAGCGCATCACCTGCAGATAGCTCCGTTGTTGCGATCTTTCTGAGCTCACTGTCCCCCGGATCCGTGGACTGCACGATGATTTGAGTTATCAATCCATACTTACTGATACTCGCGTCGTTTTTCGCAATTGCTCCTGTATAAACCGTGTCATCCGACTGACCAATTACCGATACATGATTGACCATAGATTCGATCGATTCAGATCCTGTGATAGATTCCAGGGCCCATGTGACCGGAAACTCAGAGACATTGCCGGCAGGCTTATACAATGGCTCCAGAGCGTCCGTCGGAAGCTTCCGGACGTTAAACCTGCCACAACGGACATAATACTGATACCGTTCTCCGCTTGCCTCCTCTGCAGCAGTAAGCACGTCGTCTATGATTTGTGCAGGAGTGGCGCCGATCCACGTCTGTGTAATCTTAACGGTCAATTCCGGGATATCCCCGACATCGACGCCGGCATTGTTTACGACCGTCTTTAGGACTGCAGATGCTATCTGATCATTGGCCTGATACACAACATTGGACTTGCCTAAAAACCAGCCGGCCTCATATGCCGTTACTGTGCCATTAAGGTCCACGGAAACAATTCGACCGACGAATAAAGGCTTGTTGTTATTTGCAAACGTGATCTGCATACCTGGCCCAATGTTGAGCTCAGGCACATATTTATCCCAGTCTGATTTCAAATACTGGAATGTAAATTCTGTCGACAAGGCATTGATGTCATCATTCAGCTGGAGGCCGCCGACAATGCCGGTTATATCGGTTCCCCATTTTGTCGGATCATCGCCCTCGTTGACAACAGTGCGACCGTCCAGGAGGCGCACGGTATATTTATCAACTTCCATGCCAGCCTCCTTAATCGATCACAAAGTTATACTCTGTAACAGTAATCTCATAATCCAGTCGCTCAGTTTTGGCCATGGTGATATTTAACTTATCGATCGTCACGGCCACGTTGAGAATCGTCTCCCCTTTATTGTTTGTCAGAAACATCCGGACCGGAACCCGCCGATCTCTCCAGCGCCGCAGGATGTTGATGTAATCCAGGGCATTGTCATAGACCTGCTCTCCGCTATACCATGGCCGCGGAGTGTTCGCCCCCTGAAGGAGGAAAGATTTCCATGTCCACTGTCTAAGCTTTGGGATCCCGATCCGCGTATAGCACCTCGATAATCCCTCGTATGTATCGTTACTGTAATCTGGTTCCGACATAGGAAAGTCCGGCGGGACGTGTGGAAGCTCGAGGATTTCCTCGCCGTTATTGATCCAAAATGTCAATCTATAAGACAAGCTCCACACCTCCCTCAGATGTTATTCATTGCAGAAATTACCCGACGGGTAATAATTCCGCCCAGATAATCGGCGTATTCTGCGTTTCCAATTATGTTGCCATGTACTGTTACATTGACTGTAACGCCTGAACCACTCAGCTGTTTCTTGCTGAGATCATGCGGGATGATCTGAGTCCCAGATGGCAGAGTGACAATCTCACCGCCATGCTCATTGATCCGCGTCAGGCCGCCTGTAAAGTAAGGTGTACCTGTAGCGTGTCCTGTCAAGAATCCACCGACGGAGGAAACAGCGCTAGTGACAGAGCTGATCTTGGACTTAATCGAGTCAACGATTGATGTCAGCCTGCTCTTCAGGGAATTGAACTTGCTGACGATTCCATCGACCACACTGGACGCGCTATTCTTCATAGCATTGAACCCTGATTGAAGAGTGCTCTTTGCAGAATTAATAGCACCCGTGATTGCTGATTTCACGGCATTAAATCCTGCCGTTACAACATTCCTTATTGTGTTCACAACAGTGGTGACTACTGTTGCCAATAGCCTCCATTTTGCCGTCTGCATTGTCCAGTATGCTGTCCATAGTGCTTTTATTGCATTGACAACAACCGTCACCACAGATTTGATTCCGTTCATAACCGTCGTGGCCACGTTCTTGAGCACAGTAAACACCTTTACTGCAGCCGCTTTAAATGAGTTCCACATTATCTTTGCATTGTCCGTGAAATCCCTTAATCTGGCCTTGAGGAAATTAATTACATTTCCGAAAACAGCCTTGATCTGATCCCAATGCTTAACAACCAGGACTATCGCCGCAATTACACCGGCGATAATAGCACCACCGATCAGAAATGGACCTGCCGCAGCAGCTACTCCGGCAAGCAAAGGAATAATCCCTCCGGCCACAGCCGTTACCCCTCCGATCGCGCCGACAACCGTCCCGATTGCGCCGACAATTGATCCGATCGCACTGATTACAGTTCCAAGGATCACAAGCACAGGCCCAAGCGCTGCAACCACTGCAAGCACGACAGCAATAAATGTTTTCGTTCCGTTTCCGAGGCTGTTGAACCATTTACCGACACTGCTCAGCTTATCGGCAAGACTTGACAAAATGGGCACAAACTGAGATCCGATATCAATTGCAAGCGTCCCGAACTGATTTTTCAGCCTATTGAGTACCCCATACAGAGACTCCTGACGTTCTGCCGCCGCATCTGCCGCAGATCCGGCAGAGTTCCGCAGTGCATCCTCATAGCCTGAGACCTTATCAATTCCCTCATTAAGGATCAGATTCAAGCCTGAAATAGAGTCAGCGGTAAAAACAGAGCTAAGAGCGGCCGCCTTTTCAGCTTTACCCATACCCTGAGTAGCGGCGTCAACGTCTCTGATAATATCAGTCAGATCTCTATAATTGCCGGATGCATCCTGTACGGCGACAGATGTATCACCGATCTTAATCGCACCGTCCTGCATTCTCGCAGTCATATCTCTCATGACTGCAGTTAACTTTGTTCCAGCCTCGGATCCTTTAATGCCCTGGTTGGCCATGGCTTCCAGCATGGATGTAACTGTATAAGCATCCTGTCCGGCCGCGTTCAGGTTGGCGGCGCAATTCTTATATGCCTCTCCTAACTGTGAGACCGTCGTATTCGAATTATTTTGTGCATACGACAGCATATCTGTAAATTGCGTCGTACTCATTGCTGTCTCACTGAATGCTGACATGTAATCTGTTACCATGTCAGACGCCTGGGCAAGGTCCATGCTTGCCGCCGCCGCGAGATTAAGGACATCCGGCAGGGCTGCTGCGGATTTCTCCGCATCCCATCCAGCAAGGGCCATGTATCCGAGAGCGTCGGCCGCTTCTGTTGCAGAATAATAGCCTTGCTCACCTGCAGCTTTTGCAGCCGCCTGCAGCGTCTCGAAAGCTTTTGCGGACCCTTCATTTCCCGCTTTTGCGATCGACCATGTATTTTGCATGGCCTGCTCAAAGTCTGCAGCTGATTTTGTACAGGCAGCCAATGCTCCAGTAGCCGCAATAGACATCGGCATGACTGCCTGCCCCATACGCTGGAACTCTGCTCCAACACCCTTCAAGCCAGCAGCAAGTTTTTTTGTCGGAGAATCAGCTCCTTCTACAGTTTTTTTAATCCTGCCGACCGCGTTATTTGCGTTCTTTTGGACTTTTTCGAGTACCCCCGAAAAATCATCTTTAAGAGACAGGACCGTGTTAATTACTTTTGCCATATCAACGTCTTGCCTCCTCGATCTGATTCAATACTTTTGTGATTGCGTTCATGATTATGATTTCGCAATCTTCAAAATAGCGATCGCGACTGACCGCAAAAAATTCCAGCTCCTGAGCTGTTGCTTCCAGGATCCGCTCCGGAGGGATCCCCCTCGGAGCATAGAACGCACACAGCTGGAGCCGTGGATCAGTCGCTATAATTTTTTTACGACGTCTGTCTCCGTCATGCCGTTGAATTTCATCAACTCTGCACCTGCAGCGCTGATTTCAGCGCCCGTAAAGATCTCAGTAACGATCTCCGGAGGATAAGACACATTAAACTCCTGCTGGAGTTCTGAGGATCTCAGGTCAGGGCATGAAAAATAGATCATGTCCCTGCAGATCTCAACAAGCCCGGAAGTATCGCCGTCCTGATTCATGTCAACGATTCTGCTCTGAAAGTCCGTATATTTTTCGTCGTTGAGTTTTTCAAACTCGAAAACCTCTCCGTCGATTGACAGTCGGAGTTTTTCATTCTGACTCTCTTTCTTCCGTTCCTTTTTCCTCAGATATTTCTGTAAATCCATACGTCACCGCCTTAGATAGACTCGAGGATCTCAAAATCACCAAAATCAAACGGAATCTCCTCCTGAATGAGTGATTTCTTTTTCAGATCAATCAGAGAAATTTCTGTGAATGTCACGTACTTCAGCGCAACTCTTTCAACCTTGCCGGTCGTAGGCTGTTTTACTGAAGAGATAATCGAGATATCCGGAGCAATACCGGACTTGACATACTCAGCCGCAAGCTTCAGGTAACTCGAATCGATCTTATATCTGGTAATTGTGCCAGATCCGGAGTGACCGTTATAGCGGCTATAAGATCCCGGATCTCCAAGCACCTCGACAGTATCAGTGTCAATTGTGACTTTTGCCTCCAGGGAAATCGCAGTCATTAACTGCTCTCCTCCAAGCCACATTTCCCCGTTATTACCATGCAGGATATCGGAAGGATTAAACTTAATTGCCATGATTACACCCCCTTATCCAAGCGTAATGCCAAAACGCAGAGACTCAACGGACTGCAGGAGATATACTGCCCCTGTGAGGAACATCGTCCGCTTATACGGATGGTTTTTAACTACATCGTCATTCCAGCTGGTCGTGTCAGTTCCGTCAGCCTCCCACGCGGCCCTCTGCGCATCAACGTCAATATCACAGTAACTATCTTCGTCGCCTGAGAGAACGCCGGTCTGGACCAGACTATCAAAGTATCCATTAACGTCTGCTACAAATCTGTACTGCGTGCTTCTGGTATTGCGATACTGACCCATATAGTTGTTCCGGAAGTTATAGACAATATCCTCATAAATGAGATCCATCGCCTCGACGGTCTCAATGAGTTTCATCGCCTCACCTTCTCCCTCTCCGAGAGTCGTCATGGAGTTGACTCCCTCCGCGATCCGGACATTGCCGTCCTCATCGTTGATCAGCACTAAACCGCCCGCCTCAACAGCAGTTGATACGTTCGCCGGCTCTGTGACTCTCTTGAGGTTCACACAATGGAAATTTGTAGCTCCACGCTTGATATTGCAAACCGCAAGGATTGCCGCAAGTGACGGAGTATAAGATGCTGCAGTAGTATCCTCTCTGCCGTCAGCGTACTCAATCGCTGTATTGACAAGGGTTACAACACGCTTGCAATCTGCAGCAGTGTTATATACGACAGCCTTATAAGACTTTCCAGCTGTCTGCTGAGCCTTAATCCACGCAACAAGCGCTGTGCTGTCTGTTGTTGTAATTCCTGCTACTGTAATCCATGCAGTCTTTACGATGCCATTGATCTGATCCAGCGCCGTGCCGATCGTGGCAGACGTGCCGATAGCACAAACATACAGGATGAATGGGTTAAACGTCAGCGCATCCTTGATAGCCTGGGCGTTTCCCTCATCGTAAAGATCTTCATCGTTTTCAAATTCTGCTAAAGATGTATACGTTCTATTTCCGATCGTTTCCGCTCCAGAATCGCGGATGATTAAAAAAACGTTTCCGCGCTCTGACCTCTGCACAATAGTCTGTGCCTGAGTCCGGAAGTAGACACTGATCTCAGGAAGTAATGCCATAATTCAGCTCCTCCATTTCCAATGTTTCAATTAATTCATAGTCGTCGTTGTCGTCAGCGACCTCTATCCACGTCAGGGAAAAACGGATCTCCATAACCTCTGTGGTCATATCGATCGTTACACCATCCTCTGTCGCGTAAAGTGTCGCATCACCAACAACCAGCGGAGCCGTCAGCGCCGCCTCGATCCCGTTTGCCGCCGTCCATATCTCATCACGATATCGCTGGTCGTCAGACGGATAAAAATATATTGTGACGTCCTGCGTCAACTGCCTCATTGAGCCCATCGGTTCAATCTGCAATTCTTCCAGTTGGATCTGCAGGGATCGCCGATCGACCGGAGCCGGATCGTCAGATTTGCGTCTTTCCGTCGGCAGGCCGATTGCCTCCAGGGCTTCATCAACAAACGTTCCTACCGCAACATTTAGTGATTCACGCGTAATCATTTCTCGATCGCCCCCTTATATCCAACGACAAATTCATCACATGCCTTGGCGAATGTTGATTCGAAAGACTTTCCAGCCTTTTCAAACACATTTTTCCCCGCCACTTTCGGGCCTCTGCTGTGATTCCGCAGGACCGGAACGAATCCGAGCTCGATTAAATGGGCAATTTTATCAGGAGAATATACGCGGATACAGTCCGAATCATCCCTGTATTTGTAATATCTGCCGCGTTTGATGGACTTATGATACTGGCCGGCGCGTCGAGTATAGCGCCTGCGCGAAACAGCCTTTTTCCCGACGCTTGCCCTTGCCTCTCTGACTGTCCGCCGCCTGAGCTCCGTGCCCTGTTTCCGGATAAATTGCTTGCGCTCCTTTTCCTTTTGCTTGTTGACATCTTCCAGTTGTTCCCCGAAATCTGTCAACGCGCGGAGATCGATCTTCATGCTGGTCATTCGATCACCGCCTTGCAGTAGATTTCCATCCACCCTTTGCGGTTATAAATTGGATACCAATACTCGACGTCCAGCCTTTGGCCACGATTGACAAAATAGGTATCTGTCGTTATGTCCGGCATGGCCGATTCCCGGCAGATAACCCTGTGCGTAATGTTTGCACGCTCAGAGATTCCGATCTCTTCACGACGGCCTGCTGATGGCGTGATTTTCGCCCAAAAAGAGCGGATGAGCACGAATGATTCTTCGTGCTCACCCATTCCATTTATTGTCTTCACCGACTGATAGCAGTCAACTTTGTCCTTCAGATCTCCGGCATTCACTCTGCATCACCTCCGCCCAGGAGGTTAACAGAGTATGATCCAAGGATCTGCGCAACAACGGGATTCTCGTGTACGATGGTTGTCATGGTCGCTGTGCGGTTGTCGTACAGATCAGCGGCCACAGCGAGACACGCGATACTGAGATCGTCGTATTCGTCACACTCTTCCATTGTTAGTCCGGTATAAGTGCTCACATACTGTTTCGCCGCGCCCAGCACGGCAGTCAGCGTCATAGAGCTCTCATCCTCACGCAGATAATCCTTCAGATCGATAGCCGTCAGTTCTGTCATGATGCCGCGTGAGCAACAACCGCAAACTTCTGAGGTTCTACAATTTTGGAATCCATCTCAGCCCATGCAACATATCCAACAGCGTGCTCATCAGCATACTTTTCAAGCAGAGGCTGCAGAGCAATATCCTCATGGCTATTAACGTAGAGGCCGGACAGATCGCCGTAAATGATAGATTTTTTGCTTGCGCCGATATTATCGATCTTTTCATCGACATAAATTGGCTTTCCGAGGATTGTGTAGCCCATAGGAGCTGTGAGATCAAGCTGAAGCAGATACTCATTTGTTGTCGCCTTGAGTTTCTTCAGGGCTAACAGAGTTGTTCTGTTCATTACCCACACAGCGTTTGCCTGAAGAGGCTGCGGAACAGCAAAATATGTCTCCATAATATTGTCTGCTGTGACAGCGGAAGCCGATGCGGAAACAGTATTTGAGGATGTGGTTAATCCAGTAAAATGACCGGTTGCCCCAGTTCCCGCGATCAGTTCGCCACGGAGGAAGTCTGCCATCGCAAAGGCAAGTTTGTCGATTACAAATCCTGCAACATCAACAGCAGCGTTGTTGATCAGTGATCTTGATACTTTTGTCAGAGCACCAAAAAGGTGACCTCCGAGTGTAACCTTAGAAAATGCAGCAGCAGTGCTGGAAAGAGCAGTAAACTCCGTCGCATAGTTTGCTGTAATCTCTGTCGTATCGTCATAAACCGGGAAAACAAGATCACCTTTGCTCTTGAAAGTTGACGCCATCGCAATAATCGGCGCGATTTCGTGAACTTTATCAATGATCTTATTTGCAATTGTGGTCGGAAGAACTGCCCCATTTGCAGAGATTGTCCAGTTTGCACGCGTTTCTGCACCAGGAACACCTCTCAGATAATCAGCAAACGCCCTCATTTCCTCTGCATTTTCATCATCTTCTTTTTCTGCAGGCTTAAAGTCGCGCTGTTCTTCTTCTTCGAGCAATCTCTTTGCTTCAATCTGGGAATCAACTTCCTCGATTAATGTTCTCAGTTCATCGATACGATTCTTGTCTATTGCTTCTGTAGCATCTGCAAGGCCTTTCAGCTCTTCAAGATACAGATTTCTTTTTTCAAGTAAAGCTTTCATTTTCAAACTCCTTGTAGTTTCATTTTATATTTCAGATAGTTATACAGTGCTTTTGCCTGAACAACAACTTCCTCAAGCTGCTGATCTTCCTGGCTGTCGTCTCCAGATCCAGATTCTCCCGCTTCTGTATCGTCAGGAGTCTGGCCGCCGGTTTCCGTAGTGTCAGACTCTGATCCTCCGGAATCATCGACTTCAGGCGGGTCAGTTGTTTCCCCTGCACTTTCGCCGCCATCACGGTATTCCACGTATTCGCCATCACGCATTTCCACTGACGTTGCAATGTATGCAGGCGTTTTATCGAGGATGCTTACCTCACGCAAGTCGATGTCGTCTAGATATCGCTTTCCCGATTCGTCCCAATGATCAGCCTTGACATGGAACCCGAAAGACCATCCGCGCAGTTCGTTGCGGCGCCCTTTTTCTGCGATTTCTTCATCGAAAAAAGTCGCATCGGCATACAGTCCAATGTCATCCTCACGCAATGTCAGGCCGTTTTCCTGATCACAGACTTTCCTGCCGTGGTTAAATCGCATTTCCACGTTAGGATTCGCGGATAGCGCCTTTTTGAAAGTCCCTGGCACGACCTGCTCGATAAAAGATCCATGCGGCGACGGGATCGGACGCGAGTCTCTACCCGTGACGTTGACGTATCCGGTCAATCTGACCGAATTGTCTGATCTAATCTCCAGTTTCATCGCCATTTTTTACCTCCTTTCCCATCGTCGTTAAAGAATCGGTATTTGGTGTATATATCTGACCGGTCCCCGGATGATAGAGAACCGAATCGAGACCGAGATTGATGAAGTCGATTCCGAGAGGCTTATAATCCTCTGCCTCTCTGATCTCATCTGTTGTCAACAGGCCGTTGCGTTTTGCGATTTCGTAAGCCTGATACCTCTGCAGCACAGAAGCCTGCAGGATCTCATCGCGATCGATCCGAATGGATACCGTTCCTTTTTCTGATTCTAATAAGCAGAATCTGTTCAGAGCAGTTTCCAGCGCGTTCACGATCGGGACAATCCCGAATCGCATGGACGACCTGACGTCTTCTTCTGTCGCGCCGCCGGTCAGGATCCTCGGAGAGATTCCAAACATCCTGCATACCTCTTCAGAGTTCGTCTCTTTCATCTCGTTGAGTTGAGTCTCAACCGCGGTCTGTCCTGCGGCCTGGTACTCAATTCCGGAGTTCAGGACAACGACAGAGTCGCCGTCGTTGGAAAACAACCGCTTGATCGCCTTCGTCAACGTCTGCATGGCCGTCTCTGACAGTCTTTTTGCAGACTTCAAGAAGCCTTTTCGCGCTCCGGTCCGGAACAGGGACCGCTCATATAGCAGACCGTCCAGCATGATCGATAATGGCCGATTTGCTTCCTCGACGATTCCAATACCTGTACAGCCGTTTTTTGTGTCTCTCAAAATCCTCATGATCTCAAAATCTCTGTACTGCTTTCCGTTTATCAGGAAGACACAGGATTTAAAGATCGGATCCGCGTTCATCATGGCCGACACACTGCGCTGATCGACATAATGCAATGATTTTATCTTCGTGCCGGACGTATTTACATATGTGTAACCGTTCCCATCTATCAGATAATCTCTTACAATTGCCCGCTTCCATTGATATGCGTCGAGTAAATCCCCAGTTTCGTCATTCAGGAGGCTGAGTCTGTAATCGTCGAGTAGCTCCTCAGTTTCTCCGTCTGCGGACCTGTAAATTTTGATCGGGAGGCCGGCGACGGTGCTGCTGATCAGCTCAACACACGCCATTACAGTTGAAATGCTCAGTGCATCCTCATCCGTGATCAGACTGTCACTCGTTAACCTTTTCAGCGTTTCCTCAAAGGTCTCATCCGCTACAATCGTTGCCGTGTTTTCGTCTTCTCTTTTCATCGTCTCACCTCCCTCTAAAGCATCTGGGCGCCGAAGTCTTCTTCAGCATCAAAAATGACGTCCTGTTGCATTAAAAAAACGGCATTGATCAGCGATATAACCATATCGACCTTGCCGTTTGATTTCTTCTTGTTTACGTACAGATTCCGGTTTGTATCCTCTGTACAGCGGGCATTCTGGAAATTTATCTCTAAAAGCTTATTGTCTACGTATCGAAATTCCCTGTTGAGAATCTTCTCCTTCAGGAGCTTCGTGGCCGGATGCAGAGTATCAGAATGTTGCCGGATGATTATGCAGTCATAACCCTCAGATTCCCATTTCTGCGCAGAAGACAAGGCATTATATCTGTCATATCCGATCCCGATCACGTTCACACCCAAAGATTCTCCCAGGGCAGAAACATAATCCTCAACGACCTTGTAATCAATCGTCTGGTCGCCACACGCTACGCAATATCCCTCTTTTTCCAGCGTGTAATAATCGATTTTCTCCTCCATGGTCTTCTCTTCGATCCGGCCTTCCGGAACAAAGCACATCACATGACCATAGATGATACCGTCTTCCTCTGCTACCATAGCAACCGCTGTGTTATCCGTGGTGATAGACAGGTCGACGCCAATCCAGACGTCACGGCCCTCCCAGTCTATTTCATCTATCCTGCACTTCTGCAGGGCGTCAACAGGGATATAGGTATTCGTTCCGATGCCTGAATAAATGATATTACAGTGCTTCGTGACGAAATTTTCCCTTTTGGCCGGGCTCAGGATCGCCGCCTTTCGCTTTTTCAGCAGACTGTCCCAGATCTCCGGGACGTCCAGTGCAAGAGGATTCGCCTGCTTCAGGATCCGATCGTTTCGCATCCAGTTTTTCTTATCATCAGGTTCGTATAGCAGTGCAAAAGTGGTCGTTTCGTCTGCATTGTGGTCCAACTCACTTTTCGCGATCTCGACCTCACCCTCAAAAGGATTATTAATCGTCGGGTACTTCGTGCTGATTATGCATCCTAATTTGTTAAATACTGTCAATTGTCCCGACTGCATGGCCTCGATTGCGTAGTTATTCGGCAGAGCACCAACTTCATCAACCAAAAATACATTCGGCTGTCTGCCATCCAAACGGCTATTCGAGTAATTCAACGGGATAAACTGATTTTTATTCAGTTTGCATTCCACATCTGTGTTCCTGATCTTAAATTTGCCCTCCAGGGCAGGACTACAGGTGATAATCTCATTGATTGCGACCTTTACCTCCCTGGACAGTGATCCATCCGGGGCAACGGAATACAGTTTTGAAAACCGTGGTTCAATAAAGAGCAAAAGTATAAAAATAACGGCAATCAGGAATGTTTTCCCGTTTTTTCGGGAAATCTCCAGAAGTGCCGTCTCATATCGCCGTTTATCAGGCTGTTTTTTATAAACCGTGCAGAGAATCGCCACAATAAACAGGTACTGAAAGCCGGACATTGCCTCTGCAATCGTCTTTCCCTGCGCCATCCCTTTCGGCATGATCATCAGCTGCAGGAAACCGTCGACCAAATTCAGGCGCTCCTCGGAGATTTTGCAGTGTTTATTCCGGTTGTTTGCGATCTTCAGGAACTGCCGGCACTGTTTTATCACGTATCGCGGAGCATCGACTTTCTTCTGTGTGACCTGCTGGGCGTAAATGTATGATGGATGATTCTTCATGATCCAACCATCTCCAACAGATTAACAACAGGATCCGTCTTTTCCTTTGCCGCCGCGATCGTCAGAGTCCCGATTTTCGCCCTTGCCTGCGGAGACAGTGCCAATTCCTTTACCCCTGCGTCGAAATCCTTCAGGTATGAGGTCTTTATGGACAGCGTCTGCTTGTCCAGGACTCCGATCCCATTCTTGCGAACATTTGCCTCAATGTGCCGCAGATGGACAACCGCAGAGGCAAAGCGCTCCAGTGTATAGTAATCGACATTCGACAGGATCCGGATGTCCTTCAGCTCATTCAGGACAAAATTATAAACTTCCTTCTCCTCATCGCTCAGCCAGTCCGGAGCGTCGAGCTTATCGTCTGCTCCACGCACTGCCGACTCAATGGCAAGACGCTGAGCCTTTTCTTCTTTTCCGATTTTGCCGGTCGCGGCCTGTGGCGGCTTTGCAGATCTTCCCATCGTCTCACCTCCGTCTATCAACTTCCAAATATTGCCTTTTTCTGGCATTAATTTAAAAAAGAGAGGGGGGATGCGGTCAAATCGAGTTTTCAAAAATTTCCAACTCGACCCCCGGGGGGATCAAACCGAATAAAAAATTTTTTGAAATTTCTCCGCGGTCTGCCTGACCGTGATGCTTGTCGCATAACGTGATCAGGTTGCCAGCATCCTCTGCTCTGCTCATGTCATCAGCAAGCGGCACGATGTGATGTACACTCAACCGCTTTGGATTGTAGCGTCGTGGTTCGTGCCGCGCCTCACATACTCGACAACGATACCCATCACGCTCTAGTATCTCAGCACGGATCCGCGTCCATGTACCTGATGCCCGAAACTGTCTGATGGTATCGTCGTGATGTTCTCCGTGCAGCTTTGGTTTCTGCGGACATACATATCCGAGTTTGTGTATACGCCCACAATATTTACAGGATCGTTTCATACTATCACCTGAATTCCAAAAGGCCCTTGCAGTTTTTGCACCACAAGAGCCCTGGGTAAAGTGCCGTCTTGCACGCGCCATGTTGGTCACATGTAGCTGAGACGCCGTCGCACGACGGCACATATCAATCCATAACGCGAAAAGCCCAGGAATCTTCCTGGGCTCCTCTCAAGTCCAATTACCGTTCGGAGGTGTACATAATCGAATCGATATTGACGCACTTCTTCAGTACTATAATATCACGACTCATACTGTTTTATTGTGTGGTCTTCTCACGGTTTACAACAGCAAGCAGTTCCTGTAGAGCTCTTCCGTGTAGGCTCATGGTCCAGTCCACGCTATAATGTATTTGCTCTGCAACGTACTCCCATGTGCAGGCGACCGGTCCGGTTATGTAATAGATCAACAATATAGTTCTGTATAATCCCGTGTCCATCTTGTTGATCAATCTGATGACCATGCATTCACGCTCTGTCAACTCACGAAGCCTGCCGTCCAACATGTTCATCAACTCGGACATCTCTGAAACATAACTCCCAATTCTGTCTCCCGTGTCATGAGCTCCCGGCATTCCAGTCAGAGTCGGCGTCGTCCTTTCCGCACGACAACGGATCGCCTCTCTCTTTTCCTCTAATTCTCTGAGTTCAATCCGGTTCGCCCTCACATCCCTCAACATCTGTTTTAATTTCTTAATGGTCATTGAGGGCATCCCTCATTTCTTTCTCGTGACAGTCTCTGCAAACAGGAAGCGCCCAGATGCCGGATTCATCATACCACTCTCTCGATGACCATGTATCGCCATACTTAACCTCCTTGCTGCAATTTGAGCAGTTACAAAGGAGCTCCATATCCATGGTGTTGATCACAACTCTCTGATCGTCCGGGATCATAATGCGATCTGTATAGGACTTCAATTGTCCATCATACTTGACTTTAACAAACGCACGTGTAAAGAGTCTACCCCTCATACAGATCACCGCCTTGTTTCATCACATCAACGACCAGTCGGCCACATTTCGGACAATAATCCATACCTGCAAACAAGCTCAGTCGGCCAACCTTACCACACCGATCACATCGATAAAAGTCATCCATCGCCCCGTCTGGTTGCTTCAAAGACTTCCAGTGCCTTATCTTTGTTTCACGTCTCACAATCATTGATCTCTCCTGTTGTCACCGTGCATATTTTGCTCTCATTCTCCGGATCAGTTCCTCAGGATCGACCAGTCCACCAGTGAGAACTGAAAAATCTTTGCTTCTGAGATACGCTTCATGCGCGTAAGGAGAAAGTCCTTTATTAAGGCAGTCACGGTATCCGAGTAATGCGTCTTGTACAATCGCCTTCACAAGCATAAGGACCGGGTCGCCTTTCAGGAGTTCTTTTCCCGCGTCCTTTATTTTGGGTCTTGACTCCATGTACTTCTTTGCCTGTCTGAGATCGCTTTCTGTCATGTACCATCTGCCGTCTTTTCCCTTTTCTGCTTTCAGCCACCCTTTGTTGATCCAAGAGTTTACTGTGTAGCGGCTGACTTTGTACATTTCTGCAGCCTGATCCGTATTTAACAGCTTTTCGCTCATTCCAATTCCCTCCTACAAAGACGCCTGTTGATATAATTCCAGGAAATCCTCAAGATCCATGGTAACCAGCCACGGCTTTCTGTTCTTTCGGTGCGCTACGATCGGGATTTCTCCCTGTCGCGCGTCCGATCGGCTCTGCTCCATTGCCTTTTCGATATTGAGTTTCTCGACCCTTTTTACCTCGATATGGACGCCAGGGATACCGACCACATCAGCGTCTCCGCTGGTTCCGCAGTACTGTTGCCCGCGCCTGCTCTGATATCCATGCTCCCGGAGGATCCTCGCCAGTTCCAGCTCGCCGGTCTTTCCTTTTGTCCTGCTGTTCATGTCAATCCCACTTCCATTCAAGTTCCTGTCCGCAGTGTGGACAGAACGGATCCCCCCACACCGACCTGTTGTTTGCAAAGATGTATTCTTCACTGCCATCATACACGTATCCGCAAGATTCACTCATCTTGTTCACCGCCTTTTTCATGTTCCATAGCGCGATAAATGCACATCACATTATTAAGATCGAAATATATGGGCTTATTATCAGTTATTCCTTTTATTTTGTATTCTGTTGCTTCCCCCAAAACGTTTGTGTTTAAGGTAAATTCCTCGCAAGTAATAGGAAGTTGGAACCCATTGTTAAACACAATTACTATCTTCATTCCTGCTCACCTCGCTTGTCCCAAAAATGAACCTCTAACGGGTCACCATATGGATGCATGTACTCTGAACTTCCGTGAATCGTATGCGTGAAATCATCCATTTCCGCAGAGTAAAGCCACGGTCTGCTGTGTGGATTGTGATTCCATTTCTTTACATAATCTTCAGAATACAAATCCTCTACTCTTTCTTGAGCACGCAACCTGACGAACATCGCACCATCTTCTCGAATGGTCCAGTATTCCACCACGTCATTGATATGGTCTATCAAGTCGAAGCTCGCTTCATCATCTTGAAACATTTCTTCCTTCGTGCCTTTTGCCAACAAGAGGTTCTGATCGTAATTGTTGCTTCTGTAAATCCAGAATACTTGCGGATATTGACATGAAGTAAGAAGGTTATGCAATGTGCATTCTGTCATTCCTGCTCGCTCCACATATCTTTCCCGCAATACGGGCAGAATCGAATTCCTTTCTCCCCGATTGCGCTTTCATAGTCTTTTCTGAATACCTGACATTTGCAAGCCGGACATCTCAGCATCTCGATGTCGTTGTCCACGGCCTTTTCCCACTTACCATATTTGAAGTCTTTATCCGGCCATGCCATTTCTATTCCTCCCGATACGGATCCGGCAGCGGCATCCAGGCGTTAACGAACAAACCTATCTTTGTCAGTGGTTCGTCGTCATCCTCGCCGTAGAACGCGCCGCCCTCTTCGTTTTCCCTGTACTGCCCGATGCAGGGAAAAAACGCATTGTCGAAAGACAAAAAGATATAGTCACTGTATCCATCTTCATCCAGTGTCGGTTTCCATTCGTCTCCATCCGTTACTGGCACCCACTGGAGTTTTGTTTTCGCCTTCAGCAGTTTCATCGCCTTTGCCTGTTCCTCTGCTGACTCGCAGTGGATGGTAATATCAAAATCATCAATGTATTCTCTTGCTTTTCCGTCATCATCAAACATGATCATTATTTCGTCATTCATTCCTGCTCACCAACCTCTTCAAACCAGTCACAAAGTCCGGTTTCATCTTCACAACAGATGGACATATCATGGCAGTTCTGCATTGACAAGAAACAGTCGTTACAGTCATATCCTTTTTCTTCAGCTTCCCATTTCATCATCCTGCTCACCTTCTGAGAAAGCACGCTTCCCAGCTTCCATGAATTTATCCCAGTCAGTTTCACTTATCTCCCTATCTTCAAGCCAGTCCATAAAATCAATTGCCCCACACTCTTTTTCAATGAAATATGCAATCTTTTCGCCTTTATTTGTCCAGCCCATCTTGTTCTCCTCTCATATCTGCGTCAACCTTCTTATAAAGCCGTTCAAGGAACTTAATCTCTGTAGCCGTGTCCTCTTTATAATGCCAATGCTGAGCTGACCGTTTTGACAACAGGCTAAGTGATATACCGTGTCGGAATACACTTAGCTCTTCCTCGGTGTATCGCTGTTCTGACTGTACGGATGGCAATTCTATTACAGCCTGAATAGCTTCTTTTAATCCACCAAGCCACCCGTTTTCATCTTGTACACTTTTATCACAAATATTTATAATCTCTTCTGCGGAAAATCTTGATTGATTTGCTATTGCTTCAACCGCCGCCAGTATGCTGACAGAATCTGAGTTGTTCGGAATTTCCGAACACTTCCCGACATTCATGTCGGGAACCTCAACCATCGGACACCACTCCGGTCTTCCTTCAAATGACTCGTCAAGAAGCGCCGGAACAACCGTTCTTTCCTCTTCATCCAATAGACACCACGCCAATATCCGTGCAAAACACTCTTCACAATTTAATGGCATTTTTATATTCTTAATCGCTATCATCATCTTCGCCTTCTTCCCCGCCGTTGAATGTCGCAACCTTGAGTAACGCCAAAATCCATTCCGCAGTTGCTTTCAATGTTTCATCCGGTTCTTGCCCTGCTGATATGGCGTAATCCCTGATTTCAAAAAGGATATGCGTTAAAAACTTTATGTCCTGCTTACGTTCCACTTCTGTTGGTTCTCTCAATTCTTCCATCACTCGCCCTCCTGATCGTAGTATTCTTCATAGTGGATACATGCTATCCCTACATCTTTCTGCACTTCGCATTCTGCCTGACAATTAACATAATCCGTCCCTCTATCATCATTCTCCGCACATTTCTGGCAGTGTGTGGACAACCATTCGTTAATTGCCTTTTGCCTTTCAGGTGTCATTTTCGCTCTCTTCCTCCATCCTTCGCAGCGCTTCAAAGGCCATAACCTGAGCAGTGATTTCACGATCCGAATAACCTCTAGAATAAGGATAGTACGCCTTCCGTAGTCTATTAAGTTCCTCGATTTGCTGAGAGATTAACGACCATGCTTCAAGTGGTTTCATCGTTCGCCCTCCGGTTCCACGCTTCAATCGCATCATCTTCTTCCCTCTACTCATGCAGAAGTGATTTCGGCTTGCAGGTAATCATCAGATTGTCATTGCCAGCAAAAATATTATCTATTTCCAGATCAAGCATTTCCAACCAGTCACCGTATTCTTCTCGCCACTCGCCAAACCTTTGATCTTTCATAACCACCACTTTAAAAGATTCTTCTGTTCCGGTGTCTATCGGCAGTCTCACATGCAATTTCTGTCCAATTGTCAGATATGGATATAAATCAATCAGTTTCATTTATTATTCCTCATCAGCGAAATAGCCATCAACACACCATCAACCGCAAGCATTACGCAAAGTACTACACTAACTGCAAACTCCATATCACTCCACTTCCTTTCCGATCCTCTCCAGGTTCCTCCGCATTCTCCACTTGACCTGATCGTCAAGGTCATCCGAGTTGAATCCATAGACTTTCATCAGCGTGTAAATGCAGATAAGTACATCCGCAGCCTCTTCAAGAATGTGATCTGCTAGCTTCATGTACATTCCGGCATCGTCTTTTTTCCTGTCGCCGTCATCCACTCGCCCATCGATATACCGCACCATTTTCGATATGGCTTGTGTTAACTCACCACATTCTTCCGACGCGATAAAGTGGTTCGTTATGTAGCTCCGTGCGTTGACGATAGTTTCGATATCGTTTAAAAATGTATCAGAGTCAATATATTTCCGATTGTTCACGCTTCCACCTCCACATCCCAGATCAGTTCCTCCTCCCGGAGTCCCGTCTCTTCTTTCAGGACTCCGAGCATAACATCCACATCCGCGTGATCCTGCAGCATTCTCTCTGAGTGATCCATGGTTTTCTTCATCGTCCGGATCAGCCTGGACCTCCCAAAGCCGAATTCATCCCGAAGAGCAAACATAACAGCGATCATGTCTACGTTATGCCGGTACGTGAGCTCCTCGATAATGTCGTCCGCAATACTGTCTTTCGCGTTGCGGACGATCCTCCTTTCAACGCGCTGGGCGTACTCGTCAACGGCACGCTCCAGCTTTCTAAGGTCTTTATCGGCCTTCGGAATCCTGCCGGCCCTCATACCTTTTCCCATTAAACATCTTCCTTTTCTTCCTTCGGGAGCCGCTTCTGCAGCCTCCTGATTATCTCCTTGTAGTAGCGCTGTTTCTCCTGCTCGGACATTTCTTTTGTCCAGCGGTCATCTATGTCGGCCATGGTGACAAAGACCATCATGGCAACATCGTCCTCAAAAATTCCGCTCATTCTTGCTCCTCATCCTGTGAGTTTGTTATTGTGGTCCAACTCCGTCAGCAATCTCTCAACCGGTGTCTTAAGTGCAGCAGGGATAGCTTCGGCCTTTTTGATATTGTTCTTTCTCTGCTCATACATTGTGCGGAAGTGTCCTCGTTCGACACCGATCTCAGTTGACTGGCAGATGTTCTGCCAGCCAATAGCCTTTACACAATCCCTTGTAACATCGTCCATCGAACAAAGGGCCTCGCTCTCAGACCAATATCCGTATTTGCTGACGGCTCTCGTGACCTGATCCCATCCTTCGGTCCAGTCCCCTATCGTGTCGCTGTTTAAATCAGCAGCCATACTTCTGATTTCTGCGATTGAAGGCGGCCACTTTTCAGTTGCGATCCACCTTTTCAGCACAATCTGAGTCTGCACATAATCAAGATCATTGAGCATTTCATTCCACAGTCTCGCCATAGCCTTTGAGTCCACCCCGTCGCTAAACCTCGGATATGCAGTTTTGATCAAAGACATAATTTTCAGTGTTTCCTGAGCCGTCATTTATCCACTTCCTTCCATATCGATCAACATGCCAAGAAACGGGTTGGCATCTGTCGCGGACTTCTGCTGCTGTTTGCTGTTTTTCTCACGATCGCGTCGGATCCAATTCCTGATAGTCGCATAATGTGAGCTGTACTTCGCTCCTTTCGACGAAATATATCCAGAAAGCTCTTGAATCATTTTTTCTGCGAGCTCATCTCCATATTCGGTATGAAGCTTGTCAAACTCTCTATCCGTCAAAAGCACATTGTTATATTCGCCGTACCGATGCTTGACCTCCTTCACCTTTTTCTTGTCTGCTGGAACGTCTATATATATATCAGTATCAGTATCAGTATCAGTATCAGTATCAGTATCAGTATCAGTATCAGTATCAGTATCAGTATCAGTATCAGTATCGGGTTTTTTCGGTTCGTTTCGGTTCGTTTCGGTTTCCGAAAAAACCGAACGGTTATTTTCGGTTTCAGTCGCTTTCCGAGGACGTCCGCCTTTTTTCCCGTTCTCTTCATTGATTTTGCACCGTCTAATGTACTTCGACTTATCGAAGTCGATCTGTTCGCGAATCACGTTGAAAGCAATCGTTTCCACAGCATCAAGAGTCGGTTCAACTCCGTCTCCGACGTAGTCCATTAAGGCAGAAAGCAGTCTGCCCTTTTGTGCGTCTGACAGCGATTTGATGACAGCCCTCTGGCGTGTGTATAACACGAATGAAGCCCTAAGCTTGTTTGAATACCTATCGTCTGTCATATCATCACCTAGAACGGAACATCATCCTCATCCACCATCATGTACCCGTCAGGGATATCCTCGTCCATCTCGACTTGGTATTGCTGCGGCTCCTGTGGCGGAGAATTCTGATTCCTCTGCCAATCAGTCCGAGTGACTGTTTCGCCGTTCATGTTGGTGTAACTTTTTCCATTGTTGCCGTCTTTGTATTCCAGGAATTCGACACGACTTGCAATAACATCCGTCGTGTAGACCCTGTCTCCGTTTTTGTTTTCGTAGGACCCGGTCTGGATCCGTCCCTGGACTGCCGTCTTCCTGCCTTTGCACAGATACTTATCACAGTTTTCGCCCTGTGCTCCGAAGGCCTTAATCCGGATAAAGTCGGCGGTCTGATCCCCATCGCGACGGTTTTTCGAGTATGGCCTGTCTACCGCGAGGGTGAAGGTACACACAGCCATATTCGACTGTGTGTATCTGAGTTCTGGATCTTTCGTGAGTCTGCCGATCAGTACAACGCTATTCATTTACCTCACCCGTTTCTTCGTCGATTACTTCGATTTCGACTTCCTGTGCCGGAATATCAACCATATCCTCTGCAATCTCAGTTTTGATCGTTTCATCAGCCTGGAGCCCCTTCTGAAATTCCACAGAAATAGGGGCGTATTTGAGTACCTTTTTGAGAACCGTCTTTTTTGCCATTTCATCAAAAGCAGTATCCCAAGGAGAAAACCTTGCTTTCGAATACTTCTTTCTATGCGCTGCGACATCTTCGCGGCTCATGACCTCAAATCCGAACCCTCCATTTGTCAGGTTATAGACAGCATAATATGCGATTGGTTCTCCTCTGTTTGTAAGAGCCGGCTTGTGATACAGTTTTGGTTCCAGACCGTACTCATACTCGAAATCGTCGCCCTCGAAAACAGTGTGAGCTTCGATGTTCTTAAATTCTCCTGAGCGGTGAGCCAATCCGATCAGTCCCTTGTATCCAAGCTGGAACTGGGCCTCCATCACACCGCCCTTCTTATTGTTCCGGTAAGGAATCAGGTAGGCCTGCCCTAATGGGGTGTTTGGCTCCAGCCCCAACTGCGCAGCCTGCATCATGGCCCCGCAGAAGCTTTCGGGAGTACAATTCCCGAGCTCCGGATTTGTCGATACTGCCGTCAGCGCCATCCTGCTAAAACGGTCGGCAGTGATGACTGATGGAAGAGCCTTTTCGATCTGTGGCTTCATCGCCACGATCCATTCCTTTATTGATTTCGGCTGTGCCTTCTGAACACCGCCGTTTGCTTTTGCAGCGAGTTTGTTTTTGACTTCACTCATTCCTTATCCTCCTTCGGTTTTGATATCGTAAAGCGCCTGCTCTGCTTTCTCGGCTTTTTATAGGTCTCGTAAACTTCCGGCATTTCAGCTTTCAGTTTCTTGTCGTCTATGCTGTATGACTGTTT
>Ga0310691_10001387_pt1 | contig 37152 bp, 28 predicted proteins | sample 176DNAGHGlowgp2_FD_203887 | JGI IMG/M metagenome (GOLD analysis project Ga0310691, IMG submission 203887) | Sheep rumen microbial communities from Palmerston North, Manawatu-Wanganui, New Zealand - 1766 DNA GHGlow gp2 (v2) (version 2) | ecosystem: Host-associated > Mammals > Digestive system >... | reverse complement strand
AAGGCAGCTTCGCGGACATTGACTGGGCGAACGGCCCCTTCTTTCTGGAGACGGAGACCGACCCGAACGGCGGCAGCGACTACAGCGTCACCAGCACGCAGCAGTTGCTGAGCGTGCCGTATGCGCTCTATGCGAAAGAGGCGGGCAACGGCTTCAGCGGGGATTACAACGATTTGACGAATCTCCCGCAGATTCCGCAGATACCCGCAAATGTGAGTGTGTTTAACAATGATGCGGGTTACATTACTTCCGCTGAAGTTCCCGCGCAGGTGAACGCCGACTGGAACGCCACGACAGGCGCGGCGGAAATCCTCAACAAACCGACCATTCCGGCCGTTCCTATCAATGTTAGTGCCTTTACCAACGATGCAGGCTACCTCACCGGCTACACCGAAACCGACCCGCAGTTCAATGCTTGGGACAAAGACTACAACGACCTGATCAATACTCCAACCATCCCGACAATTCCGAGCAACGTCAGTGCCTTCACCAACGATGCAGGTTATCTCACGAACATCACGGAACAACAGGTGCTGAGCATCAGCAATGACACCATCTTCCTGACGGGTGGCAGTTTCGTGAAGTTACCGGCTGCCGCGGCAGGTTTCAGCGGCGATTACAACGACTTAATTAACACGCCTGAAATCCCGGCAATACCCGAGAATGTGAGTGCCTTCCAAAACGACGCAGGCTACTTGACGAATGATTCTTGTAATGGAATGGCATATTGTCAGTTGGTGTCGGCCTTTAGCCAATTGCTTGAAGAGATTGGTGATTTGCAAAATGATTTGGATGCCTTGCGGGACAGTATAGAGGAGATGCAGAACACAATGGTGAGGGTGAGAATTCCTGTTGTTGTGGTGGATTCCATTACCAATGTGAGCCAAAGTGGTGCCAAAGTGTGGGTGAGTGTGACCAATGATGGGGGTGATACCGTTTCTGTGCTTGGCTTTTGCTGGGGCACACAAGCTTCTCCCACTGCTAACGGGCAACATCTTGAAATAACCCCGGTGCAAAACAACCATTTCTTCGCTGAAATATCAGATTTGCAAGACGAAACCACCTATTTTGTCCGGGCATACGCCACCAACAAAGCAGGCATGGCCTATAGTGAGAACATTATTTTCACCACAACACCGACACCCTCTTTGCCTGCTGTGAGCATAGACTCCCTCAACATTGGAGAGGTTGGCTTGGGCGTTTGCGGATCAGTTACCGATGATGGTGGCATATCTGTCTTGGAACGCGGTTTCTGTTGGGGTTATGATGAAAATCCGACTATAAATGAAACCTCATGGCAAGACAACAATCTGTTTTTCCCGATTTTCTGCCACACAATTGAAGACATTGAAGTCGGGAGAAACATCCACGTGCGTGCCTACGCGGTGAATGCGGCAGGTGTTGCTTATAGCAGTGACACAACGCTACTAGTCACGAATCCTTTGGACGGCCAGCCCTGCCCGAACGCCCCCACGATGACAGATGTTGACGGCAATGTCTATCCGACGGTTCAGCTGGGTCGCCAGTGCTGGATCGCCCAGAATTTGAGAACCACCCAGAACAATGCCGAGGAGATACCTCTTTATTCACTTCAGACACCTGAAACCAATGAAGCTATGCCTTGTCGGTACTATCCTGATGATGACCCAAACAAAGTCGAACCATTTGGTTATATGTATAACTGGACGGCAGTGTTAGGAAAAAACGGCCCTGCAAACACTGATTCTTCCTACTGTCAGGGAATATGCCCTGACGGATGGCATGTGCCCAGTATCTTTGATTGGCGGGAATTAATGAATTATGTTGGAGCGCAACCTCAATATCGCTGCGATAACAACCCTTCTTATGTGCTGAATGCCTTAGCTGATTCTATTTATGCCAGTAACATCAATTGTTCTGGTTCATCTTCCATTAGAAACAGCACTGGTTTTTCTTTGCGCGCTTCAGGATGGTATTATTTAGGTCATGGTTTAGGTAATACATACATGCAATGGTCTTCTTCAATGGGGGTGGCACATGGATATGGTAATGTGCCTAACATCATGTGCACGGCTAATTCTTCTCCATTGTATGTGGAAGATGAGCAACTTGCTGTATCGGGAATGGCGGTCCGATGTGTAAAAAATCCCGAAGGGGTAAACTTCGGAGGTTCAGTCAATATTAATTCCTATTATTTCTCGGAAGACACTTTGGTTGTGGTAGTGTCGGATGTATCGGCATTCGGTTCTCCCATCGTGGAAATCGGAGCTTGTTGGGCGAAAGGAGGATATTATTATTCTGGAGGAAGTCCCTGCGTCAATTTTTTCAATTCCCAGACAATTCCATATAATTCGGCGCAATCCGGCCCTGTGATTATCAAATTTCCCAATGTAAACACTTCGGGATATCTCTTTTTCAGAGCTTTTATCAATTTGGAAGCGGGTACTGTCTATAGTGACCGTGTGACGCTATCCGTTCCAACCGTCACAACATTGAACCCTACCGACATTACAGATTCAAGTGCTTCAGTAGGAGGGATTATCTCTGATAATGGCGGATACGATGTGACAGCGTGTGGTATTTGTTGGAGCACTTCGCCAAACCCTACAGTAGATGGCGACCATACAACAGAAAGTGCAGGAACAGGTAATTTAACGAGCACGATAACGGGTTTGAATGCAGGCACCACGTATTATGTGCGTGCATACGCTACCAACCATGCGGGCACGGCGTATGGGGAAGAAATCAACTTTACGACCACCTCGATTTCTTATGAATCCCTTCCTTGTCCGGCCACCCCTACTGTAACCGATATTGATGGTAATGTCTATAACACCGTTCAGATTGGTGACCAATGCTGGATGAAGGAGAATTTGCGCACCACGCACTATGCTGACGGAACCAGCATCGCTTTAGGTTCAGGATCATCCTCTACTACCCCGTACTATTATAACGATGAATCCTCCACCACGCCTCTCTCGTATCGCGGCTACCACTACAACTGGATGGCTGTGATGCACGGTGCGGCATCATCCGATGCAAGTCCGAGTGGTGTTCAAGGAATCTGTCCTACGGGCTGGCACGTGCCTTCAGATGCGGAATGGTTGCAACTGACTGACTATGTGAAATCTGTGCCAGAATATACGTGCAGTGATTTGGGTGGCGACAATAATATTGCCAAAGCATTAGCTCTTGATACTTTATGGTATGGTTCCAACAGCAATCCATGTGCAATTAACAACGATTTGAGCACCAATAATGCCACTGGTTTTAGCATGGCACCAGCTGGGTTATGGTGGAATCTTGGCTATTATTATTGGCGAGAAGATGCGCTTTTCTGTAGCTCCACTGTAAGTGAATCAAATGAAGTTTGGGTTCGCAAAGTAACATCGTCTTCTCGAGATATAAGCCGATATACTTGGGATTTAGACAACGGTTATTCAGTCCGCTGCCTCCGCAACTGATTCAATTAAGAATTAAGAATGAGGGCGTGGCCGTGGGGATGCGCCCTTTTCAATTATGAATTATGAATGATGAATGATGAGTAAGGCAGTTAGACTCAAGCTCTCGGAGAGCACCTTTCAGTAACCCCACACGGGAGTGTGGGGGGCAAGGCAACTCGCGAGAGCGGTGTGGTACGGGTGCCGGGATAGGACAGCACACGAAAGCCAAGCGGTACGATATGGAGTGCGGAGGCGATCGCGATACATGCATGTATGGCGGGTGGTGTCAAGCAGAGAGTGCTGATGCCACACGGGAGTGCCGGACCAGGACAGAGCGTGAGAGCAGTACTACCGTGGAGAGCGGCATGGCATGCCCCCTGCGCTCTATGCTATGGCGGTGCGGAGTCGGGATGCGCCATGCCACACTACCGCAGTATGTGTCTTGATCGTCATGTACCACCCCCACACTTCCGTGTGGGGTTACTGAGAGGGTCTGCCTCCGGCAGAAGGCGACCTCTACAACCCGAATCCAAAGCGCGTATTCAACGATGAAGGACGATGAGGCGATGAAGGCAATGAATATTCGTGTCTCGTTTCATCCTGCCCTTGTGGGCGGAGGTTCCGTCTGGCAGGTCAATGCCTCGCTTTTCCGTTATAGCGGTGAGTATCGACAATATATGTGTTTTTTGTTAGAGGAGGGAGGCCGAACGGAATCCTGTCTTGCAAGGGCTGGTTCTGACAGAATTGTCGAGCTTCCATCAATCAGTATGAGCAACCAAAGCGCAGATCTCCTCCTCTGTCAACCCGGTGATTTCCGCCACGAGGTCTGGGGCGAAATCCTTGGCGAGCATTTTGAGGGCGAGTTGGCGTTTGGTGTTGACTTCTCCTTGCAGCAGTCCTTCTTCGCGACCTTCCTCTCTCCCCACTTCGCGTTCGCACATCATCGACTCCCGTACATCGTCGTATTCCAACACACTCGTCACGTATTCTTTCTTTTCCATTTCATTAAGGTTTGATATTCGGCACTCTTCGTAAAACCGTTGGTAAACCGGGTCCATCCTTAGAACTTCATCCTCGCTGATGTCTGCCACATGGGTGAGCATGTAGAGCCATAGGTTCTTCTCATTGGTGAGGTCCAGTGTTTCCAACTGCGCGGCAAATTTACACAATTCTACAAAACACCAAACATTTTCTTTAGAAAATATTTCATTGTCGTCATCTTTAGGGTAAATCTTCCAAAGAAACCTACTTTTGCCCTTGAATTCGGGCATGTCTTTCTCCATAAAGCTGAGAGAAAACACTTTCGGCACGGTTGCATACACCGTGTCACCGATTTTCACGCCGCTGATTGTGGAGTGGCTGTGATATGCCCGCAACCGCCTGACAAAGAACAACTGCCGCTCACGCTGCATCTCTATGATGATATGGTCGCCGTTCTGCGTTTTGCAGTGAATGTCCAGACGAACCTTTTTCTTCCCCGGCAGCAGTCCGACCTGTTCTGACGAGATGAAAGTGATGTCGCTGATCACGCCCGTGTCGTCACTCATGAAAGTGTTGAGGAGATGAACAGTGATGTCTTTAGTCCGCTCCATTCCGAGTAGTCGTTTGAAGCCGAAATCGGAGAGCGGATCTATAAACACAAGCCCCCGTTCTGTAATGATAGTCTCCACCTGCTCGGGAGTCAGGTCAATCCGTCTGTTGTTTACCTCGTCTGCCAATGATTCTGTTTTAGACTTTCTTTTTGTTTTCTTTTTTGTCATTGTTTTTTGTTTAGGTTTGTTATTTTGTTCGTTCCGGTCAGACGGTTGTCCGTAGAGACGCGCCATGGCACGTCTCTACAACAGCGGCACAACATGTCCTTCTTCCAACCGTGTTTCCGATGGCAAAGATACAATAAAACATCCCGTTTGTCAAGGGTTTTGCGTATTTTTTTTCTCGCTTGGAATCAATATTTTACAAATTTGACGTTAACTATTAGTCTTGTGATTGTAAATTTTAGAGTCATGATTTCGCGGGAAAATGAGAGGATGGCACGATGAAGGGACTATGGAGGTCGATGAAAGGGTGATGACATGATGGCCAGGATGTCGTGTCGTTCGCGATGCGGCCTGAGGGCTAAAGGACTCGGTAGTAATTCCAAATAATGAAAGGAGCATAATTCAAAGCCACTTTTTTCGTTTACCCGTTGATACAATAATTTTTGTACTTTTGCAAACTTATATTATCGGGTTATGAAAAGAACTTTTTTACTGATTATCGGATTGTTGCTCGCTGTTTCTTTGTTTGCGCAACAACCTTATAATAAGGCTGTTATCGGTTTTTATAATGTGGAAAACCTTTTTGATACGATTGACGACCCTGTCAAGAACGATGAACAGTTCCTGCCGGATGGCGATTATCGTTGGAATACCTCACGTTACAATGCCAAGTTGCAAAGTCTTTCCAAGGTGATTGCTGAAATCGCCAAGATTGACGGCGGTTTGGTGGTGTTGGGCGTTTCCGAAATCGAGAACGAGAAGGTGTTGCTGGATTTGGCCGCCACAGATCTTCTGAAACCTTACCATTTGTCGGTCTGTCATCACGAGTCGCCTGACCGCCGTGGTGTGGATGTGGCTTTCTTCTACGACGCATCTCGTTTCAAGATCTTGAACACCAGGGCTTTTCCGACGATTGTGCCGAACAACCCCGACTTCATCACCCGCGACCAATGGCTGATGACGGGCGTGCTGGACGGCGTTGATACATTGGACATTGTCGTTAACCACTGGCCTTCCAAGTCGGGCGGCGAGAAAAGAAGCCTGCCGGGACGCATGGCAGCCGGACAGCTCGGTCGCCAGATTGCTGATTCCGTGCTGCAATCCCGCCCCAACGCGAAGTTCATCTACATGGGCGACCTCAATGACAACCCGACCTCCAAGTGCATCTTGGCGGAGATGAACACGAAAACCAAACCCGAGAAACTCACGCAGTACGACCTCTACAACCCGATGTGGAAGCTCTTCCGCGACGGACTGGGCTCCTACGCCTACCGCGACTCCTGGGAGATGCTCGACAACATCATCATCTCCGGCGGCCTTGTGAACGCTAAGGCCGGCACCTACAAATTCCGTTCCGCCCATATCTTCAGAAAAGACTTCCTGTTTACGAAATCGGGATCCTATATGGACTACCCGTTCCGCACCTTCGCGGGCGGCAACTACCAGGGTGGCTACAGCGACCACCTGCCGGTGTATATTGTGCTGACGCGCTGAAGGACGATGACACGATGAAGCGATGAAGCGATGAAAAATGATATGATGAAATAATTCATTGAGCAGCCCTGAAAGGGCAAGATTTTAATAACCCCATACAAGCAAAGCGCAGTGTGGGGTGAATGTGAAAGAATAAAACAACAACAATAATTATGAAACGACTGGTTATTATTCCGACTTATAAGGAGAAAGAGAACATCGAGAACATCATCCGGGCGATTTACGACCTGATTGATGTCCATATCTTGATAATTGATGACAATTCGCCGGACGGCACCGCGGACATTGTGAAGTCGCTGATTCCGGAGTTTGAGGGACGGCTGTTCATTGAGGAACGCACGGGCAAGCTCGGTTTGGGAACCGCTTATATCCACGGGTTCAAGTGGGGGTTGGCACGGGGTTACGACTATATGTTCGAGATGGACGCCGATTTCTCGCACGATCCGCACGACCTGCAACGCCTGTATGACGCTTGCGAGACGCAGAATGCCGATGTTGCCATCGGTTCCCGTTACTGTCAGGGTGTCAACGTGTTGAACTGGCCGATGGGGCGTCTGCTGATGTCCTACTACGGCTCCGCGTACGTGCGCACTGTCTTGGGCGTGCCCGCGAAAGACACCACCGCCGGCTTCATCTGCTACCGCGCCGACGTCCTCAACTCCATTGATTTCGACAAAATCAAACATATCGGCTATGGTTTCCAAATTGAGATGAAATTCACCGCTTGGAAACTCGGTTTCAAGATTGTGGAGGTTCCTATCATCTTCAAAGACAGAACTTTGGGCGTGTCCAAGATGAGCTCCGGCATCTTCCGTGAAGCCATCTTCGGCGTCATCGGCCTCAAAATCCGCAGCTGGTTCCGGAAATGGGAACGCGTCGATAACCGCGCCAAATTAATTAAGAATTAATTGTAGGGGCGAATAATCATTCGCCCCTACTTCAATAACCCATAACCCATAACCATTACAAGAATGGAATACTTCGTGGCAAAAACGTTCGCCGGTCTGGAGACGGAACTTTTGAAGGAACTGCACGCGCTGGGCGCCAAGAATTGCGAGAAACTCAGTCGTGCCGTGGCTTTCGAGGGCGACATGGAGATGCTGTACCGGGCGAATTACTATTGCCGCACTGCATTGCGCATATTATGGCGGCAAAAACGGTTCACTTTCAAGAGCAACCGCCAGTTTTACGAACAGATTTTTGATTTTCCCGCCGAAGAGTACCTTTTTCCTGACGGGACGTTGGCCGTCCACGCCACGATTGTCGATACCATCTTCAGCACACCGTTGTACGCTTCCGTTTTGGCCAAAGACGCCATCTGCGACCGCTTCAGAGACCGTTTTGAGCGTCGTCCTTCAGTGGATAAGGAATACCCTGACGTGCAGTTCCATCTGCATATCTACAAGGACGAGGCGCAGCTGTTCATGGACAGTTCCGGCGAGTCGTTGCACAAACGCGGTTACAAGGTGCGCAACCATCCCGCCCCGCTGAACGAGGTGGTGGCCGCCGCCATGGTCATGAAGAGCGGCTGGAGCGGCGACTGCGATTTCATCGACCCGATGTGCGGGGGCGCGACCCTGCTCGTCGAGGCGGCCATGCAGGCGCTGAACATCCCCGCCGGTTTCTACCGCCGCGAGTACGGATTCTACCAGTGGAAGAATTTCGACCGTAAGCTATGGAAAAAAGTGCGCGACGAGGCGGATATCAAAGATGATGTGGACATTAACTTTTACGGTTCTGACATTGACGGCCGTTTCCTTGATATTGCCCGTGCGAATGTGCAAAAGGCTCGTTTGCAGGATTTTATCATTCTGGAACGTCAGGACATCCGTCATTCTTCACCAGAGAATGTACCCTCTGTGGTGATGATGAACCCGCCCTACGGGGAGCGTCTTTCGGTAGATGACATCAATACCTTGTATCAGGAAATCGGTGACACGCTGAAGAAACGTTATGCAGGATGTAAAGCGTTCATTATCAGTTCTGATATTGATGCTCTGAAGCATATCGGCTTGAAACCGGCTCACAAGTGGCCGATGTTGAACGGCTCGTTGGAGTGCATGTTTCAGGAATATGAGTTGTTCGCCGGAGATCGCAAACAGTTTGTAACCAGCAAAATGCGGAAAAAATGAGACGGGGATTCTATATCATCATGTTGCTTTTGTCTGTGACGCTTTTTGTCCATGCGCAGAGCAAATACAGCAACGAATTCCTTTCGTTGGGTTTGGGTGCGCGTGGACTGGGCATGGCGAACACGATGTGTGCGCTGACGGATGACGTGACCTCCGCCTATTGGAATCCCGCCGGTTTGACCCGTATGGATAAGCGATACCAGTTAGCTTTGATGCACGCCGAATATTTCGCAGGCATCGCCAAATATGATTATGGCGGCATCGGTTTCAAGATAGATTCCTGCCAGTCGGTGGCATTTTCGTACATCCGCTTCGGTGTCGATAACATTATGAACACCACGCAGCTCATTGACGATCAAGGGAATGTGGATTACGACAGAATCACCTATTTCTCGTCCGCCGACAACGCTTTCTTGTTGAGCTATGCATACGCGTTTCCGCAGGTGCCGGGTCTTTCGTTGGGCGCGAATGCCAAAATCGTGCATCGCAAGATTGGAAAATTTGCCCGTTCCTGGGGCTTCGGCTTGGATTTCGGGTTGATGTATAACCGTAAAGGTTGGCAGGCCGGATTGATGCTGCGCGACGGCACCTCCACGTTCAACGCATGGCGTTATTCTCTGACGGATGACGTGATCGCTGTGTTTGAACAGACGGGCAACGAGATTCCCGAAAACGATCTGGAATTAACCGTTCCGGCATTGTTGTTGGGCGGCGGCAAGACAGTCCATTTCGGGAAAGGGTTCCACGGGACGTTTGCCTTGGGTTTTGATTGCACCTTCGATGGAAAGCGTAATTCGCTGATAAAGAGCAAGGTCATTAATGTGGATCCTCATTTCGGAATGGAGTTCGATTATAAGAAAATTGTGGCGTTGCGTGCCGGTATCGGCAATTTCCAGCGCGAACCCGATTTCGACGGGAAGCAGAAAACCACGTTGCAAATCAATTTCGGGGTGGGGGTGTGCATTAAAAATATTGTATCCATCGACTATGCCTTCACCGATTTGGGCAACTTGTCGATAGCCCAGTATTCCCACGTTTTTTCACTTAAAGTAGCCATTGACAAATTCAAAAAATAGCATTATGCCAGACAATAAGATAAAAATCCAAAAATTTCCTTTCTCAGACGTGCAGTTCAAGCAGCGTCTGAAAGCCGATACCACCTTCAAATATACTCCCGAGGAGGAGTTGGAGATGTGCAAAACGATTCTGGGTTGCATTGATTTGACCACATTGGAAGGTTCGGACACGAATGAAAAGGTCGGAAAGCTGTGCGACACGGCTATGGGATTCCGAGACGACGAGAAAGGGATTCCATCCACGGCATCCGTGTGCGTCTATTCGCCGTTTGTGGCGTTGGCGAAGGATTGGCTGCAGGGTACGCCCATCCACGTGGCGTCTGTCGCCGGCGGTTTTCCGGCAGGACAGCTTCCCATCAACCTGAAGGTAGCGGAGGTGGAATACGCCGTTGCCCAAGGCGCTGACGAGATCGACATGGTGATTTCGAGGGGCGCTTTCTTAGAGGGTGATTACCAGCGGGTTTATGACGAAATCCGTGCCATTCGCAAGGCTTGTCCGAAACAGAAGTTGAAGGTGATCCTGGAGACGGGCGAACTGCAGACGCCTCAGAACATTTTCCGCGCCTCGCAGTTGGCCATCTATGCCGGCGCGGATTTCCTGAAAACATCCACAGGAAAGATTGCCGTGAATGCCACGCCTGAAGCCTTTTGGGTGATGATGTTCGCCATCAGGCAGCATTATCTGGCCACAGGGCAGAAAGTGGGCATCAAAGTCGCCGGCGGCGTGTCTGAATTGGCACAGGCATACACCTATTTGCATATTTGGAAACACAATATGGGCAAGGAGTGGGCTGTGCCGGAACTCTTCAGGGTAGGCACAAGCAGGCTTGCCAACAAGGTTTTTGAAAAAATTCAAGAATTTTTTGTATAAGTGTTGGATTATAAAGAAATTATTGTATTTTTGCAGCCCGAAAAAATTAAGTATCAAACTTTAAACAAATTAAGATTATGACTAAAGCAGAAATCGTTAATGAAATTTCCAATCGTACTGGTTATGAGAAGAATAGCGTTCAAACTATCGTTGAAGCTTTCATGGATTCAGTGAAGAAAAATATGGTGAACGGTGAGAACGTTTATCTGAGAAGTTTCGGTAGTTTCATCGTAAAACACAGAGCTGAGAAGACTGCTCGCAATATTTCCAAGAATGAGACGATCACCATCAAGGCCCACAACATCCCCGCTTTCAAACCTTGCAAGGATTTCGTCGAAGCTGTTAAGAAAAACACGAAATAATCATAAATCCAATTCAATTTATTATGCCTAGCGGAAAAAAACGTAAACGTGCGAAAATGAATACGCACAAACGCAAAAAAAGATTGAGAAAGAACAGACATAAATCAAGATAGTTCTTTCCGCGTTGTAAAAATGAAAACTAAATGATTTTAACGAGTCATTTAGTTTTCTTTCTTTATAATATATGGAGAATAATCAAGCAGAAATCACAAAAGAAATCGTCATCACTTCGCACACCAATGAAGTCCAGGTGGCTTTGCTGGAAGACAAGAAGCTGATGGAAATTCATACCGAGAAGTCCTCGGCGCAGTTTTCTGTCGGAGATATCTATTTGGGAAGGGTGAAGAAAATCATGCCCGGTTTGAATGCGGCTTTTGTGGATGTGGGGAGTGAAAGGGAGGCTTTTTTGCATTATCTCGACCTCGGCCTGCATGGCCGCACTATCAATGCGTTTGTCAGTCAAGCTATAACGACAGGGAAACGCAGTATCAGCCGGGTGCAGTACCTGGAGGAAATCCCTAAGAACGGGAAAATCAGCGATGTGCTCACATCTGGACAGCAGATCATGGTGCAGGTGGCCAAAGAGCCCATCTCAACCAAAGGACCGCGCATCACCACGGAAATTTCCTTTGCCGGCCGCTATTTGGTGCTGGTGCCGTTCGGCGACAAAGTATCTGTCTCACAAAAGATTAAGAGCAGCGAAGAACGCAAACGTCTCCGTACCGCTGTACAGAGCATCCGTCCGCGCAACTTCGGCATCATCATCCGCACCGTGGCGGAAAACAAGTCGGTGGAGGAATTGTCCGCCGACCTCGACATGCTCCGTTACCGTTGGGACACCACGGTGGAGAACCTGTTCGCTTCCAAAGCCCCGTTGCGCCTCGCCCAAGAGGAAAACCGCGTGGCTTCCCTGCTTCGCGACTTCCTCAACGACTCGTTCCACGCCATCTATGTCGATACGCCCGAAATGTTCACGGAAGTGAAGAACTACCTGCACGTGCACGCGCCCGAGCAGGAGGCCATCGTCAATCTCTATAACGAGAAACGCCCCATCTTCGACTACTTCAATGTGGCAAAGCAGATCAAGGGCTCTTTCGGCAAGGTGGTGACCGTGAAAAACGGAGTGTATCTGATTATCGAGCACACCGAAGCCATGCACGTGATTGACGTCAACAGCGGAAACCGCGTGAAATCTTCCCAAACGCCTGAACAGAATGCGTTGAACACCAATATGATAGCGGCTCAGGAAATCGCCCGTCAGCTTCGTCTCCGGGATATGGGCGGCATCATCACCATCGACTTTGTGGATTTGCATGACCCCGCCAACAAGAATACGCTCAACAAGGCGATGGCCGAGTTCATGCGCAACGACAAAGCCAAACATACCATACTGCCTCTCAACAAGTTCGGACTGATTCAGATTACCCGGCAACGTGTGCGGCAGGCTACCATCATCGAGAATACGGAGGTTTGTCCCACCTGTAAAGGCACAGGCAAGATTAAGCCGCCGATTGTTATTGAAGACGAGATTGCAAATGCTCTCGACTTCCTCTTTGACAAGCAACACGAACCCAAAATCACCATCGTCACCCATCCGTTTGTGTATGCTTATCTGACTAAAGGGTTCCCCTCCATTCGGCTAAAATGGTGTTTCAAGTACAAAAAGAATATCAGAATAACCCCCAACCAGAGCAGCCGTCTGACAGAGGTGCATTATATGAACAATCATAACGAGGACATCATCCTCTGGAACGAACCCGCAAGAGAGTAACGATGGAGATTCCATCTGAGATAATGACTAAAATCGAACGTTTCTGCGCCTATCAGGAACGGTGTGAAAATGACGTGAGGAAAAAGCTCACGTCATTTCATTTGTCGGAAGGGCAAGAAGACGCTGTTATTAAATCGTTACGGGAGAACAATTTCCTGGACGAAGAGCGTTTTGTGGAAGTGTTTGTGAGAGGCAAAGTGAGAGTAGGGTGGGGCGTGCAGAAGATTGTGGCGGCGTTGCGGGCGAAGCGTATCCCTGCGGAACTCATTGACCATGCCTGTACGCAAATCCCTGCGGATGATTATCAAGGGAAACTGCGAGATGCCATCGCCAAATGGCGCCGCTCGCATCCCGACGAACCGGCCAACAGCCCCAAATTAGTGCGGCACTTGCTGTCGAAAGGGTTTAGGATGGAGGAGGCGATTGGAGCAGTTAGCAGTTAGTAGTTAGTAGTTGGTGGCGGGCGATTCTAATTCCCCTTCTGTTGTAGAAGGGGTGGCCGCAGGCCGGGGTAATAATATAAAAAACATATTCCTTGAGCAGCCCCGGTAGGGGCAAAAGCTCGGTAGGGGTACGGATGATGATGAATGGATGATGAAAAACGATGAATAAACGATGAATAAGAAAACGATAACGATTATTACAGCGGCGGTGTTGGCCGTTGCGGTGGTGGCGGTGGGTTTCGCCACGAAGGGGAAATCCGGGGCGCAGGCGGAGTTCGCCCGTGCGGAGAAAACGACCGCCGTGGTGCCGGATGGCGCCCTCGAGATCCCGACATTCACCCGTTCGCGGGAGCATTCTCAGCAGGTAGCGCACAAGGCCTACACGGTGGATTACAACGAGGAGTGGCGGCTGGCGAACTGGGTGGCCTATTCGCTGACGAGCGAGCAGACCAAAGGCCCTGTGGAGCGCTACACCAAGTTTGTGCCTGATCCACAGGTTAAAGGCGCGACCGCGCAGTGGTGGGACTACAAGAACACGACCTACGACCGTGGCCATTTGGTGCCGGCCGGTGACATGAAGTGGGATGAGACCGCCATGCGCGAGTGCTTCTACCTGAGCAACATCTGTCCGCAGAACCACACCTTCAACGAGGGCGACTGGAACTATCTGGAGAACCGTGTGCGCGGCTGGGCCAACTTCTACGGCAAAGTCTATGTGGTGTGCGGACCGATAGTGTCCAAACATCCCGAGACGATTGGGGAGAACTGTATCGCCGTCCCTGACTCCTTCTACAAGGTCGTTTTGTGCGACATGCGCGGCACTTGGAAAGCTGTCGGATTCGTGTGTCCTAACGATCCCACTCACCACAATCTGAATCATTATTGTCGCACCGTCGATTACGTGGAAAACCTCACGGGCATCGACTTTTTCCCGTTACTCCCCGATGATGTGGAGAATAAGATAGAGACGGAAATTGACTGGGAGGCATGGAGGATTAGAAATTAAAAAAATCGTATCTTTGCCGCCTTAAAAAAATCAGGAACCTATTGTGGAAAAAGACAAGAACGTACAGGCGGAGGACGCTCTGGTTGTCTCGGGTGCGCGCGTGAACAACCTGAAAAACGTGTCCCTTACGATTCCGCAGCAGAAGTTGGTGGTTATCACCGGATTGAGCGGCAGCGGAAAGTCGTCGCTGGCGTTCGACACCATCTATGCCGAAGGGCAGCGCCGCTATTTGGAGACCTATTCCGCATACGCCCGCCATTTCATTGGCAATATGGAACATCCTGATGTGGATAAGATCTCCGGCCTGAATCCCGTGATTTCCATTGAACAGAAGACGGTGAACAAGAATCCGCGTTCCACAGTGGGTACCGTCACGGAAGTGTATGATTTCCTGAGACTTCTATACGCTCGCGTAGCCGACGCTTACTCCTACAACACAGAGGAGAAGATGGTGCACTATTCCGAAAAGGAGCTTATAGATTTGGTCCTGACGCGCTATAAAGGCAGATCCATTACGTTGCTCGCCCCTGTGGTCAAACGGCGCAAGGGTCACTATCGCGAGCTGTTCGAGAATATCCGCAAGCAAGGCTTCACCCGTGTGCGCGTGGATGGCGCAATGAAACCGCTGATGATGGGGATGCAGCTTGACCGCTACAAAATCCACGACATTGAATTGTCTGTAGATAACCTTACCGTGTCGGATTATTCGCAGAAACGGTTAGCCAACAGTGTGCAGATTGCGATGAAATATGGCAAGGGCGCCATTATGATCCTTGACAATGAGTCCAAAGAGGTGAAGAATTATAGCAAGTTCCTGATGTGTCCCACTACTGGAATCTCTTATCCAGAGCCGGAACCCAACACGTTTTCGTTCAACTCGCCATACGGTGCGTGTGAATATTGCAACGGTTTGGGCAGCATCACGGAAATAGACATCGACAAGGTGATTCCTGACAAAAACAAGTCTATCAAAGCGGGTGGCATCGCTATTCTTGGAGAATACAAGAACACATTGCTGTTCAGAACGTTGGAGGCCCTTGCGGAGAAGTATGGCTTTTCCTTGTCCGATCCTATCAGGAATCTGAACGAGCAGCAACTGAATGCGGTGTTGTATGGCACCACAGAGATTTTGCACGTGAAACGAGAGGTCGCAGGACTTTCTCCCATGAAGAAAACGTTTGAGGGGGTGGTGAATTTCATCAGCAACCTCAGTGAAGAGAATATGCCGGCGTCGTTCAAGAAATGGATCTCCCAGTTCGTGAATACCATCCCTTGTCCGCATTGCCACGGCGCCCGGCTGCGCACGGAGTCTTTGCACTTCCGCATAGAGGACAAAAGCATCGCCGACCTCACTCGAATGGATATGTCGGAACTGCTTGCCTGGTGCAAGTCCCTGCCTGTCCATCTGGATCCCGCCAAACGACATATAGCCAGCGAGATTTTGCGCGAAATCACCTTCCGATTGGAGTTCCTGTGCGATGTAGGTGTGCAGTATCTGTCGTTGGATCGTTCTTCTGCCTCGCTTTCCGGTGGTGAGGCTCAACGTATCCGCCTGGCCACACAGATCAGCTCGCAGTTGGTGAATGTGATGTACATCCTCGACGAGCCGAGCATCGGATTGCACCAGCGCGACAACCACTTTCTCATTGAATCGCTGCGCCGTCTTCGTGACATGGGCAACTCTGTGATTGTGGTGGAGCATGACCGCGACATGATGAAGGCCGCCGATTATATTGTGGATGTGGGACCGGCTGCAGGCGAGTACGGCGGTGAAATCGTAGCGGCGGGAACCTATCGGGAAATCTTGAAAAGCGGCTCTCTGACAGCCGATTATCTCAAAGGGAAAAAGAAAATAAAAGTTCCGAAAAAACGACGCGAGGGCAACGGAGAATGGTTGAGTATCATCGGGGCTTCAGGCAACAATCTCAAGAATGTCACGGTGGAGTTTCCTTTGGGTACGCTGATTTGCGTAACAGGCGTGTCTGGGAGCGGGAAATCAACCCTGATTAACGAAACACTTTATCCGATCCTGAACCACTACATTTACCGTTCCGAGAAGAAACCGCTGCCGTATAAGGATGTTGTGGGACTGGAACATATCAACAAGATTATTGATATCAACCAGCAGCCCATCGGCCGGACACCACGCTCGAATCCGGCCACCTATGTGGGTGTTTTCGAGGAAATCCGTAAGCTTTTCACGCAGATGCCGGAATCCAAAATCCGCGGTTATAAGCCAGGACGTTTCTCCTTTAACGTGTCGGGTGGTCGCTGCGAGGAGTGTAAAGGTGCGGGTGTGAAGACCATAGAAATGAATTTCCTCCCCGATGTGTATGTCACCTGCGACAAATGTGGCGGCAAACGCTATAATGACGAGACGCTGGAAATCCGCTACAAAGGCAAGTCCATCAACGATGTGTTGGAAATGGACATCCACACTGCGATTGAATTTTTCGAGAATATCCCAACAATCGTCCGCGAACTGAAGACCATGGATGATGTGGGCCTCGGCTATCTGAAATTAGGCCAGCCATCTACGACACTTTCCGGTGGTGAAGCTCAACGTATCAAATTAGCTGCCGAATTGTCGAAAAAAGACACTGGACAAACCTTATACATCTTGGACGAACCGACCACTGGTCTCCATTTCCAAGACGTTGCCATCCTATTAGATGTGCTGAACCGTCTTGTGGAAAAGGGCAATACTGTAATTGTCATTGAACACAACATGGATGTCATCAAGATGGCCGATTGGATTATCGACATGGGACCTGAAGGCGGTCGCAGCGGCGGCGAAATTGTCGCATGCGGAACACCAGAGGAAATTGTCCGTCAAGGGGTTGGATTTACAGCCGAGTTCCTCGCAAAGGAAATTAATTGACAACAGGTTTCAGGTTACAAATTCGTTAAATTCGCTAAATTCGCCGACAATATTCGCCTAATTCGCTAAATTCGCCGACGATATTCGTCTAATTCGCTAAATTCGCCGACAATATTCGCACAATTCGCTAAATTCGCCGACTAGTTGCGTTTCAGCAAATCGAAAACGGTTTTCACAGGATTGAACGTGGCTAACGGCACCTCCACGAAAACGGTGATCCAGTTGGCCATCGCGCCGTTCCATAATCCAGGCAGTTCCATAGCCTTCAGAGTCTTGCCGTTGTAAGACTTTGAGGAGATGAAACCTGTGTTCGGATCAACATACTGCAGCAGGTCGAATTTTTCGCCTTTGTAGTTCTTGATGGCGCAGACCATATCGACGGGGTTGAAGTGGGTGGCCTTCGCCATGATGGCCAGCTTCTCGGGGTCGTTCTTGTTGATCTGCGACGACTCCACGATCTGCAGCGAGCAGTTGCCCTCGGCGTCGCGCACCCAGAAAGGACCTCCGCCGGGCTCGCCCTCGTTCTTCACCATGCCGCAGAGGCGCACAGGACGGTTCATCAGCTCGTAGAGCTCCTCGGCCGTGGGTTGTTCATCGAGGGAAATCATCAGCTTGCTCTCAGCGAAGTCCATGATCTCGCACAGCGTCATCGGATCCACCTCGCCGGCTTCCAAGATTTTAAGATACTGGAACTGAATGCTTTGTAATTGCGACAGATACGCCGCCAATACCTTCTTGTAGATGACGGTGGGGGCGATGTTCTGGTCTTTGGTGACGTTGTCGATGTTCTTCACGAAGAGGATGTCGGCATCGCGGTTGTTGACGTTGTAGATGAGTGCGCCGTGTCCGCCGGGACGGAAGAGCAGCTTGCCGTTCTCGTCGCGGAAGGGTTGGTTGTCCTCCGTGGCCGCCAGCGTGTCGGTGGAAGCGGCCTGCATCGAGAAGGTGACGTGGTATTTCACCCCGAAACGCTCCTCATAGACGGGCTGGATTTCGGCCACTTTCGCCTTGAAGAGCTCCAGATGATGCTCGGAAACGGTGAAGTGCAGGTAGGCGTCTATGCCGGAGGTGGCGTAGAGCGCGGCCTCCACGAAATGCTCCTCAATGGCAGTGCGGATTTCGTTGTCGTAGCGGTGGAAGAGCAGCAGACCTTTGGGCAGGTTGCCGTAGTTAAGGCCCTCTTTCTCAAGGAGATATTGGATGATGAGGCGGAAGTTGCCCTTTTGGATTTCAGCATCGAGGTCGAGTTGTTTGTCGGCCATCACCTGCTTGAGCGCCTCGTAGAACGGGTAGCGGGGCAGGGTGGCGAGGAAGGTCTTCGCTAACTCTTGCTGTTTGTCGTCCAGATTATCGTTCAGCAGGGCGTAGAGATCCTTGAACATGCGGGACGCGGCGCCGGATGCGGGCACGAACTTCTCGATCTTTTTGCCCTCGATGGCGTAAGGGTATTCGGCCTCCAGTTCGGCCACCTGGTCCTCGTCGAGGCGCAGGATGCCGTCATCCACGGTCGCGGGCCGGTCGATGTCGGCGAAGGGGAAGCCCTTCTCGAAGTTGGCGAACTGCTGTTCCACTTGTGCGGGTTCGCTTCCGCGCTGAGCCATAAATTCCTTATCTTCGAATGTGAATTCCAATTGCATAATCGTGAGGTTTTTGTTCGCGGCAAAGATACGATTTTTTTAATGGTTATAGGTTATAGGTTATGGGTTGAAGATTAAAATGTTAGGAGATTAATTAGGTTCGTTTGGGGTGACAGATTGAAAAAAAACAAACCTACCGCAACCTTTTATATTTTTCGCGTCCTATATATGAAACTTTTATATTTTTGCCGTATGAAAAGCAGATGTAGATATAATCGCTTGATAGCATTGGTGTTAATGCTTCTACTGTGTGGGGCACTGCAAGGTGTGCGTGCACAGGAGTTCACCGTAGATTCGGATCATATTCTAGTAAAAATCACCCCTGACAGCGGGATCACAATGCGTTATGATATGACTCCTCTATATCATGCCGTGAAATACCACGGATACTATTTTCTGAAATTGCACGTGCACTGTCTTGAAGAAAATCCGACAAAATACTGGGACGAATCCATATTGGTGGCTTTGTCTGAAAAAGACAAGACATCGAGAAAGGTGGCTATGCCTGATGAATTCAACGGTTCTATGTCACATACTGCAGACCTTTTTGTCAGAAACGACACATTATGGTTAAAATCGTCTTTATCGTACCGAAAATCAGAGAATCATTCGGGTTATTATTTTGATGAATCTAATTGGACGTGGAAATACGAGCAAGAGGTGTCAGATCTGGCATTTGAAGACGACCGTTATTGGGTGTTTGGGCGACTGCACGTTCGGTTCATAGAGAAACAAACGACATGGGAAGCCAACACCTCTAACGGCTGGCTGCAGATGGAACCCATTAATAGACAATATGATAGGTTTGGAATGCCGACTCGCATCTTGCACTCCGACGGACAGTATTATTTTGTGCATCGTTGTCAAGTAAGAACACGTCAAGATGATTTGTCGCCAGGAGGGAGAATCCGCCGGAACACCATGATTAGCGACCCGATTCTGTCGGATGTGTACAAAAACACGTACCTTGATGGTCATTATATAGAAGATTATATTGACAAAGATTCCATTCTTTATGACGTGACTAAAAGGAAATCAACTTATCGCTACAGCAACTACTATGTTGACGGATATGGTCACGGAGACACTGTTTTTGACGGGGCATTCTGTGTGGATAATCTTATCTATTTGGTGGTGAGCGTTCCTCATAAAACGTTTATCGCGCGTTTGGACAACAGTCGTCTTACCCCAGTGGTGGATTTCGGGCGGCATTTCGAAATCGCACCATCTGCTCTTCAAATAAGCACGCTCAATCGGCAGAACATGGAACCCGACAAATGTCTGCTTATATTCAATGCCAAATACGGGAATTCGGAATGCGGTCTCATTGACATAGACGGCACCACGGTGAAAGTAGTCCATTTCGACTTCCCATCACAAAATCTCGGTACTTATCCTCCTGTACATTACATAAGCACTCCGAATTAAAGGTTGTCCATAGTTGTCCCAGTTGTCTTAAAAAAAACAAAAATAGTCTTAAAATCGATTATGCAGAAAAAGAAAACATACCGTTATTCCACCGGCGAGACATTCGAGGCCGATGCGGAGGATTTGAAGCACCTGTTGCGCGAAAATCAGGAGTATTTGAACAACTATCTGGACCTGTACGGCTCGTTGGATGACGACGAGTACGTGGCGCGGGGCAACGGCTTCTGCGATCGCAAGTTCAGCGACGACTTCATCGAAGGACAGATTGAGAAATACCGCACGCGGGTCGCCGAGTTAAAGGGGTGGCTTAATTCTTAATTCTACATTCTACATTAACTCCGCACGTCCATCGCGTCCCTCAACGCATTGCCTATCAGCATGAATGACAGTACCAACAGCATGATGGCCACGCCGGGGATGATGGCCAGATAGGCGTTGTTGAGCACAATGCAGGCGTAGTTCTCCTTCATCATCATGCCCCAGGAGGGGGTGGGGGGCTGCACGCCTAGACCGAGGAAACTCAAGCCCGCCTCCATCAGGATGGCAGATGAGAAGTTGGAGGCCGCAATCACGATGAGCGTGCCCGTGATGTTAGGCAGAATGTGTTTGACGATAATCCGGAAGTTGCTGTATCCCAATGCTCTGGCGGACTCCACGAAGTCCTGTTCGCGCAGACTCAGGAACTGTCCGCGCACCACACGGGCGATATCCACCCACATGGTGAGTCCTATGGCGATGAAAATCTTCCAGAACCCTTTGCCGAGGGCGAAGCTGATGGCGATGACGAGCAGCAGGGTAGGGATGGACCACACCACGTTGATGAGGAAGGTGAGCACGTCATCGACCTTGCCGCGGTAGTAACCGGCGGTAGCGCCCACGAGGGTGCCGATGAACAGGGCGATGAAGATGGAGAGGAATCCCACGGAGAGACTCACGCGCGCGCCGATCATCAGCTGGCTGAGGACGTCGCGGCCGTAGCGGTCGGTGCCGAGCAGGAACCGCTGCTTCTTGACCATGCGTGGGGAAAGGTCGGCCTTGGCGTAGGATTCGTAGTACTCCTGCTGGAACAGTTTCACGGTTATGGAATCGCCGTTATCTTGAATAGACTCTATGGGAACGGTCTTGTACTCAGCGGGTTGTCCGAACAGCATCTTCTTGACGAAGTTGACATGCGGAATAGCCTGTTCGGGTTTGAGTTCCAGGAGCTGCACGGTGAATCCGGGTTTCTGGAGGGCGATTTCGAGTTGTTGGTGGTTGCAGAAGGGGGTAGAGTCGGGGGTGATGAGATAGCCGAGGACAGCGACGATGATGACCAGCCCGATGTAGGCAAGGGACAGGATGGCCTGACGTTCCTTCTTGAAACGCTGCCAGGTGAGCGCCGACAAGGACACGGCGCGTTCCTCCTCTTTCTTGCGTGTGAACCACTTTTTCATTGCGGCGGCAAAGGTACGATTTTTTAGTGAATGGTGATCAGTGAACAGTGGTCAGTTCACGGCGGCCGCACCGAAATTCCACTGTGACTTGAGACTTGGGACTTAAGACATAGACATAGACTTAGGACTTTAGACTTAGGACGACAACTTTGGATGTTGGGGCGAGGCGGCGTGTAGGGGGCGATGCTTCCGAGCGTGGCGACATGGGAATGCCATATATAAGGTTTCATGAAAGTGAACACTATTTTTTGTATTTATGTGACTTTATTGATGATTTCGACTTGTTCTGAGGTTCTGATGACATTTTTGGTTAGAGTGGGAGGATGTTTTGCGATTTTTTAGAGAATCGAGGGAGAATTGTATATAATATATTCAATCCACGCGCCTTTCTGGGATCAAATAAACTTACTTTTAAACTTTGAATGTGATATTTCAATTCCTTATGGTTCGATTAAAAGTCTGCGGAGGTGTCGGATATGATGTGTACAACGATATTTCAATTCCTTATGGTTCGATTAAAAGACATCCGCCGCTTCGCCCCAGCTGCCATTCACCTATTTCAATTCCTTATGGTTCGATTAAAAGGCGTATTGCCGTCCTTCTGTTTCGGATATGGTTTCGCATTTCAATTCCTTATGGTTCGATTAAAAGGTGCGAAGTCCAAACCAGAAACACCAGCACTAATTGATTTCAATTCCTTATGGTTCGATTAAAAGTCGGGGTGATCAGGATGCCGCTTTCCTCGCCGTTCACCAATTTCAATTCCTTATGGTTCGATTAAAAGCTCCGCGCCAAGGATGCGGTGCGTGACCTTTTTCATTTCAATTCCTTATGGTTCGATTAAAAGTCGACGGGCAGATCGAGGCCACCTGGGGCAAACGCCATTTCAATTCCTTATGGTTCGATTAAAAGCCACGTGGGCGATGTAGCCCTCGGTGTTGTTCTCTGATTTCAATTCCTTATGGTTCGATTAAAAGACTTCCGGCGTGCAACGAAGTCAATTAGTTTCTGAATTTCAATTCCTTATGGTTCGATTAAAAGTCTTGCCGCGCTGTTTCTCGTAGCCGTCGAACTGGTATTTCAATTCCTTATGGTTCGATTAAAAGTGTCGGTGTCCTTCTGCACCGTCACCTTCTTGCCTAATTTCAATTCCTTATGGTTCGATTAAAAGGATGAAAGCCTACCCGCCGGACGTGGAACAGGTCTATTTCAATTCCTTATGGTTCGATTAAAAGCCTTCGGCGATCTGTTTTATACGCATCGCGCTATATATTTCAATTCCTTATGGTTCGATTAAAAGCTGGTCGCCATCCGTCCAGCTGTGCCGCCGTGGTGGATTTCAATTCCTTATGGTTCGATTAAAAGTGGGAAAAACCGCGCCGCGCCCGTCCGTTCGCACCAATATTTCAATTCCTTATGGTTCGATTAAAAGTCGCCGATTTCGTTGATGTTCAGTTTGTTCATTTCGTTTATTTCAATTCCTTATGGTTCGATTAAAAGTTTCTCATCGAAATCCTCAACCTCTACATAGAACGTGATTTCAATTCCTTATGGTTCGATTAAAAGCGAGCGGCCGTCGTGCCCTGTGCGCTTCCGGATCAAATTTCAATTCCTTATGGTTCGATTAAAAGGTTAGGTCGATGTCGCCTTCATAGACTACTGATGACGATTTCAACTCCTTATGGTTCGATTAAAAGCACGACCTACTACGAGGGGTACGGCGGCCAGGACGGAAATTTCAATTCCTTATGGTTCGATTAAAAGGTGTTTCATTATACACAGCCCAAACAATAGATCCTACATTTCAATTCCTTATGGTTCGATTAAAAGTGTTGCGTATCCCTGTCCAAGCTGCTTATTGGTGTATTTCAATTCCTTATGGTTCGATTAAAAGGGTCTTGTCCTCTGTCGGCGCTGCAGCCACAAACCATTTCAATTCCTTATGGTTCGATTAAAAGTTTTGCAAATTCTAAGGAACTGACTTTTCACGCTAAATTTCAATTCCTTATGGTTCGATTAAAAGTCGCAAAGAACGGGAACCAACCGACCAAAATTAGATTTCAATTCCTTATGGTTCGATTAAAAGAATTCTGCTATGTTGTATCGTGCGCCGGAGCCTGGTATTTCAATTCCTTATGGTTCGATTAAAAGTTTTCCGCTAATTCTGCTATGTTATACCGTGCTCATTTCAATTCCTTATGGTTCGATTAAAAGTTGGAGGACTTTCTGAAGGACAAGTTCATTATACAACTTCATTTCAATTCCTTATGGTTCGATTAAAAGCCACCGCCGAGCCGGGCTTGAGCACGAGGAATTTATTTCAATTCCTTATGGTTCGATTAAAAGTTGTTCAGGGTGTCGAAATCGTCTATCTCGTATTCTCATTTCAATTCCTTATGGTTCGATTAAAAGACACGGAGACGGAGCCTGCGGTTCGGTCCTTTGGTCATTTCAATTCCTTATGGTTCGATTAAAAGCAGGGAAGTCCCCGGCGTGCGCGTTGAGCCAGTCCGATTTCAATTCCTTATGGTTCGATTAAAAGAGTATCTCCTGCCACAGCAGGTGTTTGTCACTCATATTTCAATTCCTTATGGTTCGATTAAAAGTTGCTGTCCTCGACGAGATACCATCCGTTCTTGTTCATTTCAATTCCTTATGGTTCGATTAAAAGTGGCCGCGACGAACGGAAGCTCCAGCCCGTAGGTCATTTCAATTCCTTATGGTTCGATTAAAAGTCTCTAGTTTTTAAAGTGATGTCATTCGAAACATGATTTCAATTCCTTATGGTTCGATTAAAAGGGGTTCAGGGTAGCCCGTCGCGGGGTTTATCCCGCATTTCAATTCCTTATGGTTCGATTAAAAGCTTCATCCCGGCAACCACAACGAGAGTGATTCCGGAATTTCAATTCCTTATGGTTCGATTAAAAGCCTTACCGGGGCGCTGGGAAACTGCCCCGTGACCTTATTTCAATTCCTTATGGTTCGATTAAAAGCGAGTTCGGCGTGGGAGGTGAGCCCCGCCTCCTCCAATTTCAATTCCTTATGGTTCGATTAAAAGTCACACGCTTTCGGATATAACAGACTATACTGCTATTTCAATTCCTTATGGTTCGATTAAAAGTGCTGCCATGCATGAACCAGAACGGCGTCTCGTAATTTCAATTCCTTATGGTTCGATTAAAAGAGCAGCGCGAGATATTCGCAGCTCACGGGGGACGATATTTCAATTCCTTATGGTTCGATTAAAAGCCTCGGCGGTAGTTACGAGTAATCATCAAAACACAAATTTCAATTCCTTATGGTTCGATTAAAAGTGAAGGCGCTGTCCTTGTTGAGTGTCTGCTGTATCTGCATTTCAATTCCTTATGGTTCGATTAAAAGTTGTTCATGATCTCGTTGATCTTGTCTTCTATCACGATTTCAATTCCTTATGGTTCGATTAAAAGACAAACGGAACATCACCGACAATGCCTGCGCTCATAGCATTTCAATTCCTTATGGTTCGATTAAAAGCTTCTTCAGGTTTCCGTCTTCTTTTTCATAGACGGCTCATTTCAATTCCTTATGGTTCGATTAAAAGCTTCACCGGCACCGATAACATCGGCGATGATTTTAATTTCAATTCCTTATGGTTCGATTAAAAGGAAAAGTTGCGCGCGGTATTTGATTACGCGGAATACATTTCAATTCCTTATGGTTCGATTAAAAGTTCGTCAGGCCACTTATGAATCTTGACGATGTGAGAATTTCAATTCCTTATGGTTCGATTAAAAGTTCCATAACTTAAATATAACAAAACGGGTTTTTCTTAATTTCAATTCCTTATGGTTCGATTAAAAGTTTCCTTGTCAAGAGCCAAAGTCTTGTACTCAAATGCATTTCAATTCCTTATGGTTCGATTAAAAGTCACACCGAACTCAATCAAGGTTTTTCTTGCAGGATTTCAATTCCTTATGGTTCGATTAAAAGCCACCCTTGAAGGATGGTTATTCGGTTACTGGTCTATAATTTCAATTCCTTATGGTTCGATTAAAAGTCCAAACAATCCTTGCCATCGGGTGTTACATCCTTATTTCAATTCCTTATGGTTCGATTAAAAGCCGTTGCGATGGCCTAAGTTACCAGATTGGTGCTCAAGTTGATAACTGAAACCAACGGCACTGCAAAAGTACAAAAAAATCGTCAATGTGAAATTATATAAAAATGATGGGGGTTCGACAACCCTGGAATTTGTTGATGTTCAATATGTCAAGGAACGAGATTGTTGGGATTGTTGTTTCAGGGGCGTTTCTCTGCCGACAACGACAACCCGGTCAAAGGAACACATCCGTGTTGGCACGCTCGTTACCGACCACCTCCTTTTGCATCCATTTGGTGGCTTCGCTGCTGAAGATGATCAGACTGTCCGTCTCCATATCCATAATCCGTTTGGCCTTGTATTTCAATTCGGTCAGTTTCACTTCCGTGATGTCCCCCTCGAAAACAGAGTTCTGTATCCAATTCAGATACTGACGACACAGTTTCAGCATCTTCCCGACACGTTTTTCCCCTATATCGTAAACAAGTATGACGTACATGCTACCACCACATTTTTAAAGGTTTGTACTCTTCCATGTCCAATAAGTGCTTGCACAACTTGTAACATTCCAGCTTGATAAGGTGCTTATAGCTCACTTTCCGGCCCAACTTCCGATGCTGGATTGTCTCGTTCAGCTTATCTTCAAAATTTCGGACAAATATCTTCCGGCCCTCATTGTTCAACAGGCAGCTGTTCAGTTTCCGGTCAAAATGCCGTTCCTGTATCTCTTTCTTGTTCAACACCTTGAATATTATTCGATCTACGATGATCGGTTTGAATATTTCGGAAATGTCGAGACAAAGCGAGTAGCGCCTGTCGCCCGGAGTGTGAAGATAACTGATGGTCGGATTCAGCTGGGTTTGATGGATGGCGCGGAGACATTGGGAATAGCACATCATATTGCCGAATGAAATCAATGCGTTAACCTCGTTCTTGGGCGGCCGTTTGCTTCGCCCTTCCATTTGGAAGTCGTTCAGAATCAAGTCAAAGGCATCATAGTATGTCATACGGATGTTGCCTTCAATCCCCATCAATTCGTCAATAGCGGTGGAGGAGGGGATTGTCTGCGAAAGTTCTTCGATTTTCTCGATGAACGGTTGCAACTCCTTGCCGCGACGGTCATAGTAATTAAGGTTCTTGAGCATGTTGGCCGAAGCCCCTTCAATGAATTTCTGGGCGATGGTGACCCTCTTTTTTTTGTTTTGATAAGCGGAGGTCTGCGCCAGCAGCATCCGACCGGAAAGCAGACCGTCCCGCGGCATGAACGATCCAGTATAATTCTCGTAATAGTCGAAGAAATGAACAGCTATATCCTTTTGTCCAAGAAAGTTATACAAGGCACTGTTGGCGCGTAGCGAGCCGAAGACGTACAGCTCGGAAACGTCTTCCACCGGCAAGTAGCGTGGCTGCCCAGGAGTTGTCATTTCACCGTTGCCATCTTCTTCAAATGGCGTGAATTTCAGGGTGTTGTCCTTGCGCTCCAGCGTTCCTGGATTAAACAGATAATAGGTCTTTTTCATTTCTCGTCCTCCTCTCCAGAATAACAAAAATCAAAATAGCTGCAATTTCTGCAGATTCCTTTCTTTTCAAGGGGTGGGCATACCTCCGCGTTTATGATTTCCTCAATTTCAGATTCCATTTCACGAATCATTTCCCTATCTACATCGCTCAATATTATCTCATTAGTTTTCCGCAACTTGGGGTATTCCAATATTCCAGAAACATTTTCGATGCCATTGCGCTCAAACACATAAAGATAATACTTCAGCTGCCACTCGTGGGCCTTTTCCACTTTGTCGGACTTCTTGATTTCGTGGATCACCTTCCGTTTGGCATCGTAATAGTCCACTTTGATGCCGTCGATCTCAATCTCCTCATATCGTTCCGACCGTTGAGGGTAGCTTTCCTCGTGAATTAGTTTGCCCGCATACACCAAGTCGGAAGTATGCTCCATGTTGATGCCGTTGGCGAAAAGCCAGAGTTTTCGTTGGCAAACCTGATAGTAGTTGAAATGGGTACCGGTGATTTGCATAGGGCGTTTATTTTAATATTTCCCAATATCCTCCTTTGTCTGGACCAACTCGACGAATGATACCATTAGAACGCATTTTTTTCATATTCCAATAGATGCCATCTATAGAAAGTCCAAGCAGTTCGGCTAATTGCTTGTTGGTAACCTGAGGATTCTCTTGAATGGCTTGTAGTATCTTATCTACTGTAGAGTCTTTTTTCTTCGTAGTTTTCTTCGTAGTTTTCTTCGTAGTTTTCTTCGTAGTTGAGGCAGTACCATCTACTTTGTCTTTATTCTGCAAAGCTATAAATTTTTCTCTTTTTATAGTCGCCATCACACCACCTCTGACTTCTTCGAACATTGGCACTTCAAGATGCTCTGCCTCAAATGTATCACGGATTATCTCGTAGCCCCGTCCCCAAGCCTCAATAAATCCGGCCAAATAAAACACATTGGCTATCAGTCGGTTTCTCGGGTGCGATTCGTGTTGTTCCATCAATTTTTCCACTGTGTAGTTTGGTGGCAAATTGCCGCCATTCCACAATGTAATATGATCATCGAATACCTTCATCTGGATAAAAGTGCTCGTGTAGTCCTTATGGATGACTGCATTGCAAATCATTTCTCGCAAACCTTCTTCTGGAATCTCCAAAGGCTCCTTGCGGTACAATCCTTCATAATGGATAGGTGATATTAAATATTTGCTTCGCAATGTTTCTATTACCTTGTCGGGCATTTCAATCAGCGGACACACAATACGGTCTTGGGTGATTAGATCTGCCTGACTGTTGCCAAATCGTCCTATCCGGAATGATACGGTCATATTCCATTGCTCCACATCCTTACCAAAAAGCAGCAGTGCAGCCAACGTCAGTTGTCCGTTTTCTTTGCTGATAAGATGCAGGTGATGAAGTAGTTGCTCTATGTTTTCGTCTCTTGCGGACTTGTTGATTCTGCCTTCACGGATGGCAGCGTTGAGGAAGTATTGGACGGCTTTCGGGTCAATGTCGTCAATAGTGGCAGAAGGCACTGTGGATGCATCCCAAGTGGTATTCAGCTTTCGCATCAGGAAATCTGTCAAAGCCGTACCTGTTAATTCCTGCAGAGTACTTCCAGAACGGTAATAGTATTTCCCTTTATAGCTGACAGGCACGTTTGTTTGGGGTATCGTCACTTTCAGATAGTCCATACCGTCTTGTTCTTGTAGGTCAACATCAACAACCAATCCCAATGAAGTGGCTGTCTTATTAGGAATGTCCTCCAGCAATTGTTTTGCATTCTGTAAACCGCAAAGATTCCCCTCGTCATCCACACCGAAGCACATCACAGCACCCTGTGCATTTGCGAATCCGCAAATCCATTTCAAATACTCATCTTTCCAAATTCGCTTGAACTCAACGTTCTGACATTCTATTGCATTAATCTTGGTCATATTAATTGATGTTTTTTTCGTTTGACACTGCCCTCATACGCATTACTAAAGCTCTTGCCACCGGAAGTAGTTATTAAAAAAACCTTAATAACTGAATCCTTGCCCAACCTTTTTTTACCAACATGTTGGATATGTGTATATTGATATTGGGTACAGAGGTGGCAAAAAGTTTTGCCACCTGTTTCTGGTTGAGCCATGTTTTCCCATCTTTGGCGTACAAGGCGGCAGCGGCCTTGCCGTCGAGGGTGTTGTAGATGACGATATTGGTTTCTTGGGTGTCGGGCATAATTATCTTGTTTAAAAAATCACATAATATTTGCGAATGATGAATTATCTTCTTCGTTAATCAACAATCCTAATTCTGAATTGTATTGACGTTTAATAATCCAACAAATGTCATTTTTAACTTTCTCATCTTTTTCGTATGCAAAGGACTCTCTGTATATGTCGTCTTGGGACAATAAGCCTACAAATCTACGTTTCGAGATAGAGACGAGAAGACCTTCTGCTTTGATAAAATGTTTTTCAGAAATATAATGTTCATATTTTTGTGATAATGATACCGGCAAAACCTTGGCACCATCAAATTGTTTATAAAAATCTTCTTCGGATTTCTCGTCATAGAACAAAGGACGTAAAGATTCCGTTACGCAGTGATGCAAAGCTTCATAAGTCCTGTCGTATTCATTTTGTTGCTCAGTTGTATAACAAGGATAAACATAATCTATATATTTCTGTAACTCTTTTTCATGAATTAGTGGGCCGTTGTTTTCAATATGGAGCAGAACATGCAGAGTTTTCTTTATATGTTCATCATCATAGATGAATTTATCAGAATCATTTGAAGTATCAAAAACATGGCATGTACAAATTCCCTTTTCACGTTTTCGATTTACACGGCCAAACCTTTGAATTAACGCATCGAGCGGTGCTGGTTCTGTATATATTGTGTCATAATCAATATCAAGACTCACTTCTATTGCTTGAGTTCCCACAAGAACTTGGATGTCAGAATTATGAAGCTTTTGTTCAATTGCAGCCCTGTCTTCGGCATTAAAAGAACCATGAAGTAACAATTTGTTCTCACATTCTATTTGTTTATAAACTTCCTGGGACTGAGCCACTGTATTGCAAACTATTAGAACTTTTTTCCCCGAGTTAATTTCTTTGTTTATTCTGCATATTGATTCAATCAATAAGCCTTTCTCGACACAAATTGAGTGACGAACAAATTTAGAATAAAGTGCGTCATCAGCTTTAATTTCCAAATGAGCCCCAATTGCCTTTTGGAGCATTTGTTTCATAAAAGATGGCAAGGTGGCTGTCATTATAAACACATTTGTTTGCATTTTACTACAGCAAAATTCAAGCAGCACGATTATTTGAGCAAAAACATTGCTATCGTATGCGTGTATTTCATCAAAAATGAAATAACCTCCAACCCATTCCGCAATTCCTTTTTCAAATCCTTTTAAACCAAAGATGTGTTTCAATAGTTGAAATGGTGTTAGAATCTTGAAAGGTGGCACTAAAGATTTGAAATACTCTTTATATTCTCTAATTGATTCAGAACTATCATCGTTTTCAAACTTTTTGTTCAAATAATTTGATAATTTTCCGTGAACCATTCCCACATACTCGTTCCCTGACACTGATTTACCAAATTTTGAGTTTAGTCTTTCATACATTGCATTGATAGATGCAGTATATGGTAATACATAAAACACACGTCCCTCACCATTACAATGCAATTGTTTTTTGAGCCAGAGCAATGAAGTTTCTGTTTTTCCCGATCCTGTCGGTGATGTTAAAATAGCATTCCCATTCGTGCTTGACGAAGTTATTTGATGATTATACAAAGGATAATCATATATGAAATTTACGTTTATATCAGAAGCAAGCTCAATATGAGTTATACCAGCCGATGCCAAATGGTCGGATTGCTTTAACAGCCCTGTCAACAAAAGATAATCTAAATATTTACTGCTTGAAGAAATGTATTTGCAATAATCATCATAATGATTAGCTATGGCTATAATATCCGGAATGTCCTCTGATGATTTTGATAATCCAAAACTATTCAGAATCTTCCAAGTCTTGTTTTTACAAAGACTATCGCAATCTTTTTTATAATCTGTTGTCTCTTCAAACGGATTGTAGCCGGTGTTGAGATAGTCTGTATTTAGCTTTTGCCTGATTTCGTTGAGACTTCTGTGATGGCCTATAACTGCAAAACCGACAATGTCTCTCATATCCGAATCAAGTTCTGCATTCTCAACAAAATACATCGAAAAAACTTCGTGGCGACGATTATGCCACTCGTTTTTCACATTGTATAATAGTTTTTGAAATTCTTTGTGGCATTTCCCTGAATCATGTAATATCAAGGCGGTTTCAAGTGCCTTCCAAAAACTATCTTTGTCTTTGACTGGTATATTTGGAAAGCATAATCGCAAGTGTTTCACGACATTTAGACAATCGGAAATATGCTGTGACAAAGTAACGGCAGGCTCTGACTTTGCCAGAACCTGTCGTTGATTTGTATTTAAGTTAGAATTCATCCGTATTAATATTGTGCAAATATATATCTATTTCTTTCCCTTCGATAGTGTCTCTAATCGCAGACACCTTTGATGGAAAATCATTTGAAGAATATGAAATCACAGAAAAAGGCTGAGTGCCAATATTTCTGCGTGGTATTGTATCCGTAAAATATATAGGTAAAGCCTGCATGTTCCCAGGGAATAGTCCTACCGAAACAGGCATTATTTGCCCTTTTATCTTACTTGCGTTTTCAATTTCAGGTAAATTCAAAGTTGTAATTTCTTCAATTGTTGCCAAATCAGTACTCCTACCAAGAAGGACTTGATATACCGGATTTCTAAAAAGTTTTACAATCTTTTCGTCTGTCAAATAAATGTATAATTTGCATCCGTAAAGGAATTCCCTTTTTATGACGTTAGATTTTACTTTATTTGTTGGCGCATTCTTATTTACCTCAACCATATAAATTGTTTCAAGGTCAACAGATTTTGCTTCGTATTCAAAGTAATATCCAAGTTCTGTGTTGGAAAACCTTTGGTATTCACCTGCACAACTGTTTATAATTCCTAAAACAGTACTGATTGGAGGGACATCCATTGTCGGTTGAAAACCGGACATTATGTTTGGATACCTGAAACTTGAAGTCCACGAACTGATTTTTATTCGATAAACTCTCATTACTCGATTTGTTTGGACAATTGTTCACAATATTTGTCAATTGCATTGTTGACAGGAGCTAAAACAACAAGGTCTTTGTATTCCTCAGCCAATTGCTTTAATTCACCATTGTATTCATCAAAGAACCCAGAGCGTTTCCCAATGAATATCTTTCCTTCAAATGTGTCTTTATATTCTTCGATGACTTCTCTGATTGCGTCCACATTGAGCTTTGCAATTTCATCCTTGATGCCTTCTGTTGTGGCGACGTGAGAAAATGGATGATTGCCTGTAATGGTAGTGGCAAGTATGATGAATTTCGGAGTCACATCGCCCATGTTGTTTGTCTGCATAGCACCGCCTGAAATAGTTTTCAACGCTTTAATTGTATCTATGCAACGCTGTCTTCTAATTTCAACAGGCATTTGAACAAGCTTCTTTTCTTTGTAAAAGTTGTCTTCGATTTCTAAACAATTATATTTTTCTAATGCATCTTTTCTCAAAACATCAGAAAGATTCAGAAAACCTGTCTTGTTATAATTGGAAAATGTTCCAACCATTGAAGCGTCAAGACTAAACATCCCTTTCATGACTGCGCTATACTCTTGTTTGACGTACGGGACAGAATCACCTTCCTGTCTGGCCATTGACGACCAATTTTCAGCAATTGTTATTGGTGCGACAGATATCAAAACGGAATTTTTGAGCGGAGACACTCTTGTCACTGTAATGTTCTGGTTTTTCTTTTTGCCTTTATCGTCAGTGACTTCTTCTTTGGCTGCCTTCATATATCCGAAAACATCATCATCTGCATATTTTAGTGGATTTGTACTTGTATATGCGACCTTGTCTTCCCTGCTAATAGGTGAGAGCTCCCAACCTTGATTCTTTTGTAAAGAGTCTCTCCACCAATTTCTGAAAGCCTGACCGGAAACATACGTATATGTTTTGCCGTTTTTTCTGATTCGTTTGGTCGATACGGCATTGTCGAAATTTGTGGTTTCGTTTTTGCCAGCGTTGTTCAATGCTACAGCATCTACATCAACGAGAATAAATCCTTGAACTTTAATGTTTTTTGCCATATTATTACTTTTTAGGGTTAGTCTTCGTCATCTTCAAATTCATTGATTATTTCTATATCTTCTACTTTAATAGCTTTTTCGTGAAGTCTTTGATAAATTGCAATGAGTAAAACATCTCTGATCTCTTTCCAAAAATTGTCCTCCGGGAAAAGATATTCAGTATAGTCCTGAACTGTAATTATAGGTCCTGAATTCCCGTTTTGGAAATTTCGTTCTACTATTTTCAAAAGAAATTTTCTTAATAGAGAAGAACTTTTGATTCCATTAAGTTTGGTGAGAACATTTTTTAAATCAGCTTCTTTAGTGTTGTCAACAACAAAATCAGCTAATGTCATAATTTTGTCAATCGTTTCTTTTTTCATCTTTATTATATTATAAAGGTAACACTTTACTAAGTTAATATTGAAAGAATTGTTTATGCTCCATTTTAATATATGTGGCAAAATACTTTTCTGATTGATTAGATTTTGATAAATTGTATTTGTCCAATATTTGTATTCACTCTCATTGACAACTCGTTCTTCTTTTTTTTCTAACACATTGAATGTTAAAGTTTTGTTATTAAAATCTGCTTTCTTGAACTCTGTTGGTTTTTTATAATATGCTGATACAAATCTTTGCCAAGTGTCTTTGTTTTCAGATTTTTGTGTTTCTCTGTAAAAATCAAACGCTTCAAATGGCAACGTATAGATTTGTAAATCTGGAGATGCGCCAAAGTTTGTGAAATAATATAAATTTATAAAACCAGTGCAATTATAACCAATCTTAAGAAGTATTTTATCCAAAAATCTAAATATTGCTGTGGATGGATTCTTTGATGGATTCATTAAAACACCTTCGGAGACGTTTTGTGCTATATTTGCAAAATTTCTTTCACAACAATCGTACGAAAACAATTCTGAAATCACAGAATTCGAACTGCTAACAACACAGAGCCTTCCTGTGAGCATTTCTGTTGCTAATGGTAGAAAATATAATCGAATCAGTGCTTCTTTGGACAACATCATTCCGTCTTCGAAGTGATGATGAAAATTGACGAAAGTGCCAGATCCTGTCAAAATACTATTATTTCGTCCCGCAGAGAACAACTTTGTTTTGATACCGAGTATTCGACATACTCCATCAATGTTTGGGTAATTTTCGTTTAATAGCGAAAGAAAATAGTTCTTAGTCTCTGTTTTCTTTTTGTCACCTTTAAAGGCTGGTTGAGTAATCGTCGAGTTCAAGAAAAATGAGTTTAGTTTTCCACCCCATTTATTTACATAAATGTCTGTGGCATATTCAATTAACTCTAAAATATCTTTATCTGGATATCTTTCGCTCAAATATTTCAACGCGTAGCCGCCAGCATCGGCAAACACATCGCCTGAAGGAGACCACAGCTTTTCATAATTTATTGTTTCATAAAGTTTATTCATAATAACTCCATATCTTTATTATTCATTGTTCAAAATTCTTATTAAATTGCAAAACATACAATTACTTTTGATTACATCTCCAAGCACCCAAACCCCTGACTGTTTCCTTCGCCCAGTCCGCTTTCATACGCTATGCGCATCAGTTCGGCAGGGCAGTGCAGGGCAATCCGACAGAGAAAACCTCGCACTTTGGTTTCCTGCGGGGCACCTGCCTTGATAGTCACGAGTGCAGACTTTGGTTCCGAGAGCGTCATCATCTCAAAGAAACATTTGCCGTCGAAAGGGACTCCGTGAAAAGCCTCGTATTTGTCCAGCAGATTTTGCAATAGACGTTCCCGTACCCATGGGGCGTTAGAGAACTCTTCTGCCGTTTGCGGATAAGCATCTTTCCCGTCTTCCAACCGCTGGCTGACGGTGATAGGGGAGATTGCTTCAAACGTCATCGTATCAGTAAAATCCGGTGAAGGCAACATTTGAATGCTATCTACTTGAAACTGCACCACCGATTGACGGTTGCCGACCTCGAAAAATCGCTTCTGAAATAGCCCTTCTATAAACCTCTGTGTGGATTTTTCCGGTAGGAATGATATTTGCCACACAACCTTGTCTGACAACAATTCCAACTGGTTCGATTGACGTAATATTCTGAATTTTTCAGGTTTCAACCTCGAAAATGTGAATAATTTGAATTGTTTGCCCGTTTCCAAGCAAAATCCATTTTCATGCAGCCACTCCGCGTACGCTTCACTACCGCTGGCCAATATTCGGTATATGACAGCGGAAAGTTCGTATTGGTAGTTGATTGGCATACGCTTCCCGTATCGCCCTGTGTTCTGCAAAGTTATATCGAACCTCATATTTCTTGTCTCTTTATTTTCAAACTGCAAAAATACAACATCGCTGATTCAAAAACCGGACCAGATTCCAATTTGTGTCAGATTTTTTTATTAACAAAGGTCTGTTAGTTTGTGGACGTGGGGGTGGGAAAGCCGCTGCTGGTAGAGTTTTTCAGCTTCCTGTCGGACCCATCGGACAGGACAGCTGTCCTCGCAACTGACATCATGCGACACCCGTGGCATGATTGTAACATGACAATGGCTCGCGAAACGAAACTATGTGAAGGGTAGGGGAGACATCCAATCACTGTTCACTGCTCACTAATCACTAAAAAATGTACTTTTGCAGGCAAATTAGACTAATGGCAAAGACGGACAAAAGCATTCGGATCGACGTGCATGGCATGTACGTGGAAGACGCGGTGGAGCTGCTGCAGAGGCGCGTGGCGGGGGCGCCGCCCGGCACGGAGAAAATCGTCGTGGTGCATGGTTATAACCGCGGCACCGCCCTGAAGGAGGCCGTCCGCCGACTGCGCGGACCCCGCATCGTGGAAGTGGCGCCCTCCTTCACCAACAAGGGCGAAACCGTCATCTGGCTGCGCCGTTGAATCGCCTGGCCAACAGCCAATGGCTAACAGCTAACAGCCAAAAGCCAAAACCCATCTTGCGCGTGTCGAAAAAAAGTGTACCTTTGCGCCCTCAAAAATCGCGGATGTGGCGTAATGGTAGCCGCGCCAGACTTAGGATCTGGTGGCGAAAGCCGTGGGGGTTCGAGTCCCCCCATCCGCACTTTCTAATGCATAATTCATAATGCATAATGCATAATTATTTCGGGGGAGGTTCCTATTTAACATAATATTTTCCGGAATCCCGTTTTCAGAGTACCAGGGCCCGCTGGTCTATATACTCACGCTGAACGGTAGGGTGCCATCGCCGAAAGAGTCTGGTCTGTGTTCAATTCTAACATTATCTTGGTTTCAAGTTTCAGGTTTCGTGTTCTCGCAATATGGTTCAGCCACCAGCTATTAACCAAATGCCTCAGTTTTGGAAAATCAGGAATTCGTGCGAATATCCGACTCAGCACCAAATTTTCAATTCTCAGCGCGATATTGGTTTCAGGTTTCAAGATTCAAGATTCATGATTCATGATTCAGGTTCTCGCGAGTGGAGCTGCCCAAAGCCAACAGCTAAAAGCTAAAATCCGTTTGTCTTATAATTTATATTATGTTAAATAGGATAAATCAACCACTACTGTTATTATTTCAAGCATATCATACCTAACCACTCTTCATTCTTCATTCATCATTCATCATTCAGCATTCATCATTAAAAAAGGGAGCCATTCCGACTCCCCTTATTTCTACCTATCTCTTGCCCCTGC
>Ga0310691_10001386_pt1 | contig 37156 bp, 35 predicted proteins | sample 176DNAGHGlowgp2_FD_203887 | JGI IMG/M metagenome (GOLD analysis project Ga0310691, IMG submission 203887) | Sheep rumen microbial communities from Palmerston North, Manawatu-Wanganui, New Zealand - 1766 DNA GHGlow gp2 (v2) (version 2) | ecosystem: Host-associated > Mammals > Digestive system >... | reverse complement strand
AATGGATTCATGAAGATGGTGCTGCTCGATAGCAGCACTGATGAAAAGCTTGGCAGAGCCATCTGAAAGCGAGCTTTCATCTGTCCCTTCCAAACTCTTCATCACCCCGTTGGGGCAACATCTTCATAAATCGAAAATGGCCTTCGGCAGCAAAATCTTAAAAATATCTGTTATCCCATCTTTTTTAGATAAAATTCTGCAGGGTACTTATATCCTTCGGATAGAAATCTTGGAGGAAATCTAGTGTGGAAATAACCGCTTGACCCTACAAATCCTTGACCCAACCATTTCCTCATAAGATTTCCACAATGATTTCTTGCCGAAGGCAATAAAAATGGACGAACAGAATTTTACCCATAAAAAGGGGCAGGCGAAAATTTTTCAGTATTTTTCTGCGATAGCGATTTTTAGACATTAGGATATGACCCCAAAGGGGTGCTGGGTGGCTTAGAGCGGGCAGACAGGAGCTTGCTCATGGCTGACAGTTCTAAGGCAAGCAGCAGATGCGCCATCGGGCGCATCTTATCCTAATGGCTCATTTTTCGTCTTTTAATAAAAATCCCTTAAAACAAATGAAACATATCGTAGAGAGCGTGGAAGAATTGTTCCACGCACGAGAACCAACTGGAGAAGTGATCATCGATGAGGTGGTGAATGCGATACGCTGCACCAACACGCATCGCTCGGAGGACATCGCCCTGCTGCTCGACGTCGATCAACGGGAGTTGTGGCACTCGATACACATGCTGACGGGCATGCGGCTGAATGACATCATACTGCACTGGCGCGTATTGCAGGCCAAGGAGAAGTGGGATGCCCAAGAGGCACTTTTCCAGGACTACAAGGAAAGCATCAAGGTCAAGAAACAGGAAGCCCCGGAAGGCTTCGTGATGACCAAAAAGATGAAGGATGCCTATCGCTACAACGTCAGCACCAGGTGTCTCGATGAAATTGCCGAGCGCTACGGGTGGGATTCCTACCGAAGTCTGCAGCGCACCGCCAAACGTTTCGGCATCACCTTCGAAACATTGGGCTACGCCGTCCGAAAACGGGGATAGTGCATCTATGTTCGTAGGCGTACAATATTCTGCAGTAAATGGAGCGTCGATGTTCATTAGCGAACAATATTCCGCGGCAAATGGTGTGTCGATGTTCGCAGGAGAACAATATTCGGTTGTAAATTGTGTGTCGATGTTCGTAGACGTACAACTTTCCGAAGGAAATGGCGCACCAATGTTCGTAGGCGAACAACATTCCGCAGTAAATTGCACGTCAACGTTCGTAGACGCACAACATTCCTCAGCAGATTGTACATCAATGTTCGTAGACGAACAACATTCTCCGGGAAGAGGAGTGTCAACGTTCGCAGATGAACAATATCCTGCAAGAAATTGTACGTCAACGTTCATAGATTCACATTATTCTACAGCAGATGGAGCACCTACGTTCACCGACACACAACATTCTCAAATAAATGGAGCGCCTATGTTCGTAGACGCTCCATTTCGTTTTGAAGTACAATACCTTGCAAAAAAACTGCGAATTGTGGTTCGGCACGATCATCCTCTTCTCCATCGCACTGAGAGTTGCATCCATGCAGGGTAGGAGACAGATCAGACCTTCCCTTCGTCTATCAAAAATGGCTTTTGCGCTACCCAGGATGAACCATAACCTAGTGGGGAATACTCTTGTAATGAGCCATATAGCTAGGCAATTTCGTCAGCACCACAGGGAGCCCTACGACCTGCGACGATTACGGAGCATCGGAATCCGAAGCCGAATACACTGGGGTGTGCAGGTCGGTATCTTTCTCTCCACAATCGGTGCGATTGACTATGTGCAAAGATACAGCATAGTGTTGACATTGCCAAATAATTGAATGAAAATAGTACTTTTTTCAATATCCATTTGGAGATTTAGCAAAATTTTCCTATCTTTGCACTCGTTGCTGGTGATTGCGGGTTCGGATTTGAAAAGAAAGGGTATTACGAGAGTATCTTCAATCGCAACAACAAGCGAATGAGGGAGGCGAACAATTGGATCGTGTTTGTGCGTGGCAACCATGACAATCCTGCCTACTTTGACGGAAAGACAATTGCGTACCAGCGATTCGTGGCCATCCCGGATTATTCGGTGGTGAAAGCCAACGGACATACTGCCTTGTGTGTCGGGGGCGCCATCTCGATTGACAGGCAATATCGAATATCTGCATGGAACAGAAACGTGATGAATCAATTGCAGTTTGGACACTCAATGAATGATAAAGACACATTGGCTCCGAATTATTATTGGAAGGACGAGATGCCCGTGTTCAATGAGGAACTATTGACGCAGATACTTGCCGAGAATGCGGTTGATACGGTCATCACGCACACTGCCCCTTCCTTTTGCGAAATGAAGAGCAAGGCAGGCATCAGTTCCTGGATAAAGTATGATCCCGCCCTTGTCTCCGATTTGGACCAGGAGCGTTCCATCATGGATGAGATCTATTCCAAAGTGAAGTCCTCTTCCGTCACCCATTGGTGCTACGGTCATTTCCACCAGAGCTGGCACGCCGATATCGATGGCATCCTGTTCAAGATGCTCGACATTATGGAACTGTATGAGATTCGATAAACTGTCTTTTGCTTCACTCAGGATAGGGTAGGAGCCCTACGACCTGCGACGATTGCGGAGCGTCGGAATCCGAAGCTGAATACACTGGAGTATGCTGGTCGGTATCTTCTTCATATTCTTCAGTCACTACTTGCTCAGTCAAATTTTAAAGTAACAATATATTCAAACACGATTATGAATTACGCGTTATTGTATTTTTTGCCATCTATCCACCCGTTATTATAGCACGAACGAACAAAAATCAATTCAAATTCACATTTTTTCGAATAGGAATGATTAAAATTCGAAAAAAAGTCATATATTTGCGGTGTTGTTTTCGTCTTGGGCTCTTGAATTCAGGAGATACCGAGAGAAGGTATCAAATATGTTGCTGGACCTCAGTGCATCAATACCTATAATTCTATGTCGTCCTCTCATATTAGACATAGATACCCCGCGAGCCGCAAGGCCTACGGGTTTCCCCCGTAGTAGACTCTAACGAATTCTTTGCCTAAGAATGCCAGAAATAAACACAGGAATCGATACAGAAGAAGTTTTGTATTCTTCCCAACATAGTACTTCCATTCCAGCGCAAGGTGACGAAGATCAAGCCGTGCATTGGTTTCCTATGCGTGTTGCTTACGACAAAATCCAGTTAGTTAACCGAACTTTGAAAAAACTCGGTGTCGAACATTATCTTGCACTTGAAAAAAAAATCGACACTAGTTCTGGGAAACCGAAAATCGTCAGCATACCGATAATCGACGATCTCATCTTCGTTCGTTCAACTAAAAATCATATTACAGAGCTTAAGCATGGTTCCGCTCATTGTCAACACCTCCGTTTCATCACCTTCATACCACGCTCAGAACTGCGCAATGGAATGACAGAAATGGAGAAAGATGCTGTTAGTCGCATTATAGTAGTTCCCGATGCTGAAATGTCTCAGTTCTTCCAAGCTATCAACCAAACGACAAACCATGTAAACCTTATCCCTTACAACGATGTCTTCAAATACATAGGCCATAAAATCCGCATCCTCGAGGGTCCTCTCGCTGGCTGCATCGGCACACTTCGTCGCATCAAGAAAAACAAACACGTCCACATCGACTGCGGTGGTTTTTTGACAGCGGAATTGGGCTATATGCCAAAAGGAAAGTATGAGATTATTGAAGAGTAAATCTTCTTATGGCAGAAGAACGTAAAATCGAGAAAAATAAATTTTTTAAAATGAAAAAGTCGTATTCAAGTCCAATTATTAAGGTTAAAATAGTAAACACAGTTTCTATTGTATGTTCGAGTGGTTCCGATAGCACTTCGTTTTCATCAGGTTCTCAATACGGACAGAGTAGTACTTACAGTTCTCGCAATACATCGGCGAAACCGAGTTCTAATCATTATAAAGATTCACCTCGTCACGAGAAAACGGAGAAACGTTTGTATAAATGACCTGTTTCGAGTTTGTAAAACGCGTTTGATCAATCTTGAATCTGTTTTTTAACCATTATCATTCCCCCCTTCTTTGTGCATAAAAAGAGTCTGCAATGTCCCTCTTTATGTAAGCTTTAATTATTTTACTTATGGAAAAAATATATAGCTACGAAGAATACAAAAAGGCATTGGCTGAAGGACGATCAGTGAGTACAATCTACTGCCATTTAGGCAAGTGCCTTGTGCCTATGGTTACTGTAGATTCGTTCCTTGTCATTCTTCTTAAGGATACGCATCTAGATATTTGTTATTATAAAAAGGACCAGTTGGGATGGCATATAGAACATGTTATCCAAAACAAGTCCCATCGTCTGCATAAAATAATCTCATCCGGATTACCTAATAACAAGCAAATATTAGGCTTCTGGAATCAGGTATTCTTTAGAGCCGAAGGGAGTGAAATCTATGAATATCAGGATGAGTATGACCAGTATAGGATATCTGATCTGGAACCTCAAATTACATTTGAAGTATTAATCAAGAACTTAAAGAAGGAAATACAAAGATGGAGTATTGAAACACTGCATAACCCTCTGGCCTTCATTTTAGGGAAATGGGTCGCTTGTGCCCCCGTTGCGTATTGTTGTCAAAAACTTTTAAATTCCAGGGAGATCCGTTGCATGGATTATTATGAAGGTCTGGAGCCAACCGATGTCGCTCTAGATATAGACCATGACGTTACGAAAATGATTCTTCCTATAGGAGATGGAGTGGCAGTCAAAAAATTGTTGAATGACCCTGTTGATGTGTCGGTACCTTTAATTCCGGAATTTTTATCGCAGGAGTTTATCAAAGGTGTGTCCTGGGCAGATCTTGTCGATTCGAGGAAGGAGGATTATCTGGTTGGAGATACTCCATATTGCGTGGTTTCGATCGGTACAGGTGCTGATATGGAAGGTAACATATGGATTGAAATAGAAGGAAGCGATTTTAAAAAGAAACGTTTGCTGATCCATGAGCCTGCGAATATCTACGAAAATCTCAAGAGAAAGAGTGGCAGAAATGTCAAGGACACAAATAATTCCCAATGGACAGACCTTCAATCAAAAGCCGAAAAAGAAAATGATCTTTATGTCAACGATTTAGAGAGAGAGAGCCGCAATTTGATTGCAGACCTTGTGAAAAAATGTAGAAATAATCGTTACACTACAGATTCAATTTATTTGGTGCCTTTGGAGGAACTTGAAGGTCTAAAATCCGAGATAGAAAAGGCTTTTGAGTACGACTATATTCTAACTGATACCAATACGTGGATGACTTCCGAGGGATGGGACGAAAACCATAAGCCAGTACTGCTCTTTGGAGATATGCTCATTGCGCTGGCTCTTCTGATGAAGGAGAAAAACAATATTTTGGAGTTAGAAGGTGCTGCTTATTCGGAACTCATCAGGAAGACACATAATAAAGACGCTGCATTAGAATATGATTCTTCGTTAGTTGCAAAAAGAAATATCGACTGGCTAAAGGAGAATCAACTCATAGTGATCAAGGGAATTCATCCTGAAATGACACTCGAAGAACAAGCAGAATACACGAGGAATGGAGGAAATTTGAAAGAATATTCCAAGATTTATGCAGATCCATATATTCGAAAACGTGTGGTGGATCGCCTTGGCCTTTACGCAATGATGGTCTTAACAAGAGACCGAGATCTGCGTATCAGGTTACGTGCAGCATGCAGAGAAAAGATCTTCTTATTGAATGAGGCTCAGAAAAGGAATTTGAGATATCCCTGTATCATTAGTCCGGAATCAAGTGTTCCGATTCTTCAGGTCTGGTATAAGCTCATCAAGGAGATTGCCCGCCGCAGTGGGACGCAATCTGTCTTTTCGACTTATAAGACGGAGTCAAATAGGCCACCTCTTTTCAGTAATCCTAAGGTCGTGTACAAAGATACAAAATCATCGGACGATGGGACTAAGAAGCCTGCATCAAATAAGAATGACGACGCACCCAAGGAGACTCCTAAGGCACCGGAAGTTGCTACAGCATCCATTAAGCAGAGCCTTGAATCTTACAATGATACGGCTGAGTTAAAGCTGCCGAATGTTGACACAACCTATACTTTTCTAAAATCGGAAGTATTGACCAACGATTTGCCCATTGACGTAGCCAATAACAAGATACAAGAGCTGGAAAAGTTTGCTTCTCTGATTTCGTGTGTAGTGACTGATGCAAACATATGGACAGAACCCATCGATTCAGCTGATGGCAAGGCTCCCTATAAATACTTGAATTACATGTATTCCTTAATTGCTTTGCTACTTAAGGTCAAGAGTCGCCTGATGATGCCGCAAGAAGAATTCGATGCCTTGTTAAAGCAACTGGAACCCGAATCTGAATATGTCCGTTGGCTCACAAAATTGAAAGAATCCGGATTATTGGTAATCATGCCGTTAAAGGAGGTGATCACTAGTGTCACAAATTCCCTTACCGAACCTCGGCATGCAATATGTTTGAGTAAAGAAAGAAAGTTCACATCACCATTTTTTAGTGCAGTTAAGGGGGACAAGAAAGCTGGTAAGAAGTATTTTCCCGTTTATTTCAGCGAAGAATCCAATAAACCGCAAGTTGAAGACTTCTTTAAATTTGTGAATCAACATTCGAAACTATCAACTATTCTATCAAATAAACAAAACAATTAAGTATGATGAATTTTGGAGAAATTATTAAACAAAAGACGCTCAAGGAAATCCGGCAATTGGAAGAAAAAGACCTTGATGAAGTTGAAGAAATTGGCAACAGACTCAAGGCTGCCTATGCACTAACTCTGAGAATGGAAGCTGCTGGAAATAAGCTGAAACAGATTCCCCTGGATGACTTGTCAGCGGAATTACGTACAAAGTTAACAACAGCCAAAAAAGAGGCAGATGAGCTGGTTAATGGTTATCGTGAAAGATTAGATCTCGACATCCAAACTTTAGAGGTTTTGGGGGGCTCAGGATTCAGTCAACATTATGCAGACTTGCAAGCACAAATAGAAAGTCTTTTTCGGCAATTTGAGGATCGTCTTCGAGTTCTTGCCCAGGCACATGAGAAGCTTTCGATCGAAGAAGTTGTCAAACAATCTGCAGATAACCGATGAAGAGGCATATTAATGTTTTGGATTTATGTCAACAGGGAACAAGGGCATTGGGACCAGGTTTGCGTTACGTGATCTGGACACAGGGGTGCAACAGACATTGCCCGGGGTGCACTTCTCCCGAAGGGATCAGTCTGAAACCAAAGCATCTTCTGGATATTGACATTTTGGCCAAAGATATTGTTTCAAGGACGGAAATCCAAGGCATTACCATTAGCGGAGGTGAGCCTTTCCTGCAAGCAAATGCCTTATCTGCGCTTATTGAACAAGTCTGGGAAAAGCGTCCCGAATTGACTACCCTTTGTTTCACAGGATTTGAAATGAAGGATTTGGTATGGCCTGATGCGGTGTCGCTACTGTCGCATTTGGATGTGCTTATCGATGGACCTTATGTCCAGGAGCTCAATGATAATCGTGGGTTAAGGGGCTCAAGCAACCAAAGGATATATTGTCTGACCCAACGTCTTTCGCCTTGGAAAGATGAAATGGAGTCGGGACAACGTCAATCAGAAATGCATGTCCTGTCGAACGAAATGGTAGAGATAGGGATCCCCAGTAAAGTATCATATAGTTAATTTTAAAGTTATAATATTATGAGTAGGACAATTAAACGCATAGATTTGACATCTATCAATGATTTCTATGATCAGACACAACAACAAATAAGAGATACACATTCCAGAATTGCCAAAGCCAAGGAAGATGCCGTCAGGGCGGCTAAGGCCGAATCAGAAAGACGCATTCAAGACGCTAAAAGGGAAATGGAGCGCCGAATGGATCAAAAAGCCGATTCTGTTCGTGCGGATGTGCGCAGACAGTTGGACCGCATGGAGGAAAAACATCGCGAACAACTTCACGCACTCTCGGATCAAGTATATGATCAGATTCACACGCTGGAACGTAAGGTGAATGTAAAGATAAAGGGCCTACAAGGACAGATTGACGATATCTCGAAAAATGTGAAGTCAATCTTTGACAACATGGCCAAGACAGAAGAAACAAGCGCAATGACCATGGAAATGGCACGTGCACGTCTTAGGGACGTGGAACTTCGTGTTGACTTGAATCGATTTGCTTCAGAAAAGGCGGCAGAAGTGCGACGCCATCTCATGAATATGGAAAGTGCTCCTACGGCAGAATCTCGGATCTCGGCAGCCCATAATGTAATCCAAGAAACCTTCGACCTGGAAGAGAAAGCCCTCAAAGAAAAACTTCAGCATGATGCAATTGTTGAGCTTACGCGTCAACAATTGGAATCCGTTCTGCATATGGTCAATCAGAATCGTGTGGTGGATACGAAGGATGCCGAGGGTAATATCGTCGAAATAGAGAACAACTACTGGTCGCATGGTGATTTTGAAAAGATAGAGGCAGAATTAAAAGCCCTACAGAAAGAGGTAGAATCAGATGATATATCTCTTGACGAAAAGAGAATCAAAGCAATCAATGATCGTGTTGATGAGGTTGAGAAAGAGATAACCAAAATCTCAGAGGAGAGTGTTGCCAAGGCAATACTATCGGAACGACGTGTCGAAGTTGCCCAGGACATTGTTGAATCCATGGTGAATCAGGGCTGGAAATTGAAGTCGGAAGACGGCAAGGCTTCAGCCGGTTATATGGGAGGAGAGGAGAACGAGGATATGCGAGAAGGCTTTTATGCCATTTTGGAAGATCCAAACCTCAAGCAGGAGGTAACCATCATCGTCAATCCATCGGAACAGGCAAATACCAACCAATTGGTGGTTCAACGCAATGATGAATCCCCTCGCACATCCAAAGAGTACATGCGACAACTTGAAAGTATATTACGTCAGATCGAAAAATCAGGCTATAAGGCGAGCCAACCCTGCGAACCATCTGGAGGAGGGGATGAGGTAATCCGCGAAATTACCAGTGCAAATCAACTCCGTCAAGCAGGTGCAGCTGAAAAGTTGAGACGTAGGATATAATATTTTATTATGGCTGTTAATAGAATTGATCAGTTAAATATAAATAGCAGACCTTTGTTCATCGGAATATTCGGTTCGTCAGGAACAAGCGAATATTTCATAGAACGGGATTTGCGCAAGTATACCTTGCAACAGGAGTTATACCTATATCTCCGGTCTCAAAGATATATTACCATCTTCTATAATAATCATACCAATTTCTTTTCTTTTGAAGAGGAGCAGTTGGCCATATTCTGGCGATTGAAGGAAGAGGAAACAAACGATCAGCAGAATGCCACAGCTTCGGCTCCCACAAGTGAGGTTGATAGGATCTTTAATTCGATTCGCAGTCCTTTCCAGCGGTCAAGGGTCAGAAATCATCGTTTAGGAAGTAATGCACGAGAAGAGACACATTTCTCTCAAATTACCATTTCACATAGCGCTGCCGAGGACAAGATTTATCGAATTGCCAATGACGAAAATATTTTTGATAGAATCTTCAAATTTACGGATGATTATCCTCACAGGAAATTGGCAGTAATCATTACCAATCCGAATACTCTGTCGTTCAATAAGGATCTTACAGATTTGTATATTAGCAGATTGCAAGATTATATTCGTTCCTATAAGGCCAAGGATCTGCAATTGAAGATTATCGCACTCTATACTGAACAAAAGGTAGAGGCGTTTGTTGAAGACATGAAGAGTTTCAGTTCGGAATTTTTCTATCATCAGATTTTCAAAAATCTTCTTTTCCCGGATTTGGGGTCTGAAACTTCTTCGGGAGCCAGTTCTTCATCCTTATTCTATTTGCCATTCCCCGATAAGGATGAAATTGAAAACTGGCTCAATCGTAGGCGCTTGTTGGAAGGATTGGAAGGACTGTTTTCGCCCAAACGTTTTAAGAATATTTGTCATCTGCTATGGCAAGACATGACTACGGTCAGTGAAGGCTTAGAGAAAAAAAAGATCAGGCATGACTATATTTCAGAAAGGGATTCCTTGTCGACGAAGCAAATATCAGATTACATCAGGGGGCTGTCGACCGAAACTGCCTGGGATCGTTTAGATTCCATGGCCGGAATCGACTCCGTGCGCAGTCAGTTCAGGAATTATGTTGAAGACTTGCGTAGATCGCGAGAGCAGGGGATTGACTTTATGCCTCATATGGTCTTGGAAGGGAATCCTGGTACCGGAAAGACCACGTTGGCTCACCTATTTGCCGAAATACTCCATGAGGAAGGCGTATTGCCTAAAGGACATGTGGTCGAAGCGACTGTCGCAGATATGGAGGGGGAATATGTGGGGTCGACGCGCATTAAGACCCAAGCCCTGTGTCAGAGGGCGAAGGGTGGTGTACTTTTCATAGATGAGGCTTATGGCTTGTATGATGGCTCTGGAAATGGTGAGCATGTCGGTTACGGTAAGGAAGCTGTAGAGGTCCTGATCCAACATATGTCCAATAATTCGGACTCGGTAGTTATCCTGGCAGGATATCAAGAGCAAACGGAAGATATGCTCAATAAGGTTAATCCGGGATTTAAGCGTCGATTCAATAAGATGTATGGCAAATTCCTAATCGAAGATTATGCGCCCGAAGTTTTATTGTCCATGTGCTTGAATTATCTGCAGAAAAAGCATTTGTCCATTTCGTCAAATAGCCAAAAGCTATTGCTCCAGGTATTGAGTCGAATGTATCAAATGCGCGACCAGAACTGGGGAAATGCAAGTGAAGCTGTTCAGTGTGCCACGATATTGTACAATAATCACTGTCGTTTGCATCCAATTAATCCAGCCAATACTGCGATTGAATCAGAGAGCTTTCCTGAAGAATGGCTTCAGATGATCAGCAATGAAATGCATGATGATGAAGAGGTCTTAAAGGAACTTGACCAACTGATAGGCATGAATGATGTCAAGGAAGAAATCAAGGATTTCCTCTTAAGTGTCAGAAGCCAGCGAGATGAGATGCGGTTGTCTGAAAGAAACATCAAGTTGGATATTCCTATGAATTTCATCTTGATGGGTAATCCAGGTACCGGCAAGACCACTCTCGCAGGTATATTGGCAAGAGTCTTGAAGAATTATGGAGTCTTGTCGAGTTCTGTAGTCAAACCAGTAGGTAAGGATCAATTGGTATCACCCTTGGCGGGACAAGGGGGCAAGAACGTAGATAAGATCATGTCAGACAGCATTAATGGTGTATTCTTTATTGATGAGGCCTATCAGTTGGCCAGCCCCGATGCAAGTGATGCTGTGACGGCCTTGGTGAATAACCTTACAAACCCAAAATTTGAGGGAAAGCTGCTGGTCGTTTTGGCGGGATATTATGATGAAATGCAGCGCTTCCTTGATTCCAATTCCGGACTTTCGAGGCGTTTTGACAAGCAGATTATCATTGGCGATTATACTAATGATGACCTCTGGCAGATTCTTTTGAAGAAAGCATCGAAGCTGCAATGGCAAATTCCTGATTATTGCAAGATATATGCCGATGCCTGGTTTCAAAAGAAACGTCAAGAGGGCAAGAGATTCGGCAATGCAGGAGAATGCGATATTCTGATAAAACAAATCGAACGAGGCAGGAATAGACGATTGTACAAGCTCCCTAAAGAGGAAAGAGAGAACTTGTCGATTCGATTCAAGATCCTGGCAGAAGATTTCCCAAACTTTAAAGAAATTTCGGAAATCATTCACAACGTACAGAAGGATTCAAGTCCAAATGCCAATGGCAATCCAGTCCAAGGGTCGTATTCTCAACAGATACAGATTAATCTGCGTGAAGAGGATCCTTCTCGAAGAGTGGCTCAGGATGCTGATTATGATTGGGCAACGTGCATGGTAGAAGTCAAAAATGGGACTGGCACAGGTTTCCTGTTTTCGATTAAGCAACGGCTTATGATGACATGCAGCCATGTTATCGAAAATGGGGAAAAGGGAGATGTCGTATCGACTGCTAATATTTCATTTATGGCAGGTAGTTTCCGAACGATTGGACATGTCATCTGGAATGACATATCGCATGATATGGCTATTCTGCAATTGGACAGCTTGCCGAAACAAGCACGTTATTTTGCCCTTGACACTCAAACAAATATTGGCATTCGTCGAGGCGAAAAGATTGTACATTGCGGTTATCCTCATGGAAGTACCCTAACCTGTAATCTTTCTGCCATGAGTGGAGAAATAACAAGTATCGAAAAAGATAAATTAGTCGGTGTGAGAAGATTCGATACGTTGTTCTCGAACGTAAATGCAATCAATGGGTGCTCAGGGGGACCCGTTTTTCGACAGAGTGATCATCTGATAGTGGGAGTGTTGCAAGGTGGTTTTGCCAGTGATACTCGCATCATTATCGATATTCATCAACTTTTCGGCCTGATTCCAATATTTCATTGAAACTATTAAAACTATATATTATGAAGCATTTATATCAAAAATGTCCGGTTTGTGATAATGTGCTTGACGGAACAGAGTCATTCTGTCCAAATTGTGCATTTGAATTGAGAGTCCTTCCTCAACATTTACCCATCAAGCTGAGAGAACAGGAAAATTCGCGCATAGAGAACGCCAAACGGTCTTATCTTAGGATTCGTGAGTCTAACGACAATGAACTTAGCTCAAAGGATAGAATTGGTGAATTAGAAAACGCTATTAATGACTATAAAAATGATTTGTCTGCTAAAGAAAAGGAAATCGAAGGCCAAAAACAGGTAATAGCTTCTAAAGATGCTGAGCTCGAAAAGCAAGCATCTGTCGTTAGTGATCTTTCTGGCCAAGTTTCTACATTGAACCATACAGTAGAAGAACTCAGTGCTGCGAACAAGAGCAATGATGATATAATCAAAGGCAAAGACCAAAATATTAGTCAACTGGACGACGAACTAAAGAAGACTAAAGACAAGCTCGGAAATTTAGAGAAGATGGCTTCAAAGAAAGAGGCAAAAATTAAAGAGCAGGAAAATGCCATTTCTAATTTAAATCTTAAGGTCCGCAATTTGGAACAAAAGATAAAAGCTACTGAATCAATGCCCATTCCTCCAATTAAAGAAAAAAAAGTAATTGGTTATTTGATTATGCAATTACTTGATGAGGAGATTTCGAGTGTGTATCCAGTTTATGTAGGAATAAATATATATGGTACAAATCCCGCGCCCCAAACCAAGAAATATACTCATGCAATCAATTTTGTGAGCAAGGATTTAATGCCAGAGCATTTTTCTATCGTCGTCGAAAATGAAGATGATTCTGTTAAGGCTCAGCTCTTGTCTGGTACATGGAGTATCAACAATTTGGGAAATCATCCTAAATCTCACAACCTTGAAATCTACGACGAGATTATATTTAAGGATTTTAAATTAATATATATTGAAAATCATGGATAAATACTATTGTCAGTTAAAGCGTACATGGCGAAAAATTATTATCGCAGTACATAGATTTATATGGCCAGACCATAAAGCTATATCCAAGATTGTAGCACGGTTAAGAAAAACCAAACAATCTCTTGCTGGTATTTCGTCTGACGTAACAAACGCACAGGAAAGCCTATCTGAAGTCAAAGATACCTTGAATGGGATCAAGTCTATTATGACCGAAATGCCAACCTCTCCTGTATCCGAAATGCCGACCTCTACTATATCCGAAATGCCAACCTCTACTGACGGACAAGGGAGCCCCGATGAATATATCAAATATCTTCAAAAAGAAGTGTCAAGAATGCGTGATGACACGAATCTGAAATTGATGAGGAAATATGTCCTGGATACACAGATTCGGCTTTATCTTCAGATTGCGAACAGATTGCATGACCTCGGAAATGAAGAGGAACTTCGCAAGGTCTTAGAACTTATTAAATCAAATCTATCTGAGATAGGTGTGTCTTTTAGCAATAGCAGTGTAGGCAGTCCCTTCAATCCAATGTCCATGCAACTTAGTTTAAAGGATAGCAAATATACGAATGACAAATCTTTAGATAAAACCGTAGCTTGTTCAATTGCTCCAGGATTTATTTGGACTGTCCCTATTGAGGGGAGCCAAGCAGAATCACTAGTTCTAAAAAGGGAAGAAGTGGTCTTATGGCAATATACCGAAGATGAAAGTCGATTTAGTGAATCTGAGAATAGAGAAGAGTGTATAGATATACCAACATTGCTTGAGGAAAATACATCCGTTCAAGAACACAAAGTCGCAGGTTACTTCGTGATGCAGTTGGATAATGAAATTACCAGTGTAATTCCTATTCGTTATGGCATGAATATCTATGGAAGTTATCCTGTGTCTAAAGACAATGTGTCGTGTCATAGGATTAATATCTTGAATGATTCCTTGGCTGCTGAACATTTCTTTGTCTATTGTGATAACAATACAGAAACAGTATTGTTCAAGGCCATAGATGAAACATTTTATATTAATAGTCCCAGCAACCACCCGCAGAGTATGGAATTGGAAACAGGGGACATGATCGTAGTTGATAATATAAAGTTTACTTTTATTGACGAAGCTAATGAATAATTTCCCATTTACAGAAGCGGGGATTCAGGAAAAATTGAATATGTCCTATGCAGAGCAGATGGATAAAATTGCTTCTGAAGAACCGCAAGAAATTGAAACGACGAACGATAGCACTCTATTAGAGGAGAAGGTTATCGTTGAAGCCCCAATTGACCAGCCTCCAGTGGATGATGGAATTGTTGAAGCCAAAAATGACCCGCCTCATTCTGATTCTGATCGACAAACTGACTCCCCAAAAGAATTGGTTAAATTAGATAATGCAGATCTCTCTCTCTTGACAAATAAGCTGGACCATTTTATGGATGATATCTCCTCTCGTATGGAAACGTTGTCATCTCAAGTCCTTGAATTGCAGAAGAAAATCCATACATTAAGTAATCAGGTTGATTCCCAATTATCCAACGTTGTTTTAAGCCAAAACGATTTTTACTCTCGATCAAGAATTCTTGAAGAAGAGATACAAATATTAAAGGATGAAAGTCCAAGCAAACGTATTGCCGAGAATCAATTAGCGTTAAATGTATGGCAGAAACGATTGATTAGTCAAATAAGTGAAATTAAGAGTATTATACCTGATAAATTTAGAGATTTGCCTACTTTGTTCTCGAGAGTGGACACTTTGACCAAACAAACGGCAAAACTTGATGAAATCAATCAAAAAGTATCTGACATCAGCTATAATATGGTTAGTTCGTCTTCATCGAGTAGAGGAAATGACGATTATGTAAGACGTTTGCAGGAGCAGGTGGTTAGGTTACAAGATGATACTTTCTTGAAAATGATGCGAAATTACATCATTGATACGTATGTTGATTTGTATTCGCAAATATCAAAAAGATCACTTGTCTTGTCGGGCGACTCAGTTGATGAACTGAAAAACCTGATGAATATTATTGAAGAAGAAATGGCTTCGATCGGCATTAATTTGAGAATCAGCCCTCAAGGTTGCAAATTCGATCCAAGTACCATGATTTCAAATTCCAACTTTTCGCAAACAGCAAGCAATCAAGAAGAAAAATATACAGTTTTTACAACGATAACCCCAGCATTTATTTGGACTATTCCCGTTGAAGGAAGATCAGAAGCAGAGATATTATTGAAAAAAGAAGAAGTAGCAATTTATATTTAATTAATTATGGCAACATATATCGGTATAGATTTAGGAACAACGTATTCCTGTATAGCAGAATGTGATGAGCATGAAATGCCTACCGTCATTCCCTGTCAAAGCATAGCCAATGGTAATGCTACACCCTCTGTCGTATTTTACGACGAGGAAGGCAAACCCATTGTCGGTGATATTGCAAAAAGTTGGTCTTCCGTTGATGGGTATGCCGAACGCACTCTGGCTTTCATCAAGAGATCTATGGGCCAAGATTTCTGTCCTACACCTGTGGCTATTGGCCCTATTGGATCAAATGATACAAGAAAGGTGTCTCCTGTTGAAGGGTCTGCCTGCATTCTTCATGCTTTATTTCAGTCGGCTATTAATCATGAATTGTGTCGTGGCAACAGTGAGCCGAAAAAAGCTGTGATTACAATACCAGCTGGTTACACAAATAAACAACGTTCTTGCACAAAGAAGGCTGCTGAGTTAGCAGGTATTGAAGTAATGGGTCTTATTCATGAACCCACAGCAGCGGCCATCTGTCATGACATTAAATCTGGCGAATCTGTTTTGGTTTTCGATCTTGGAGGTGGAACACTGGATGTTAGCATCGTCAATAATAACCAAGGTCAATATAAGGTTTTAGGAGTTGCAAGTGATTCAGATGTCCTACATCATAATATTGGTGGCAAGGATTGGGATGAAAAACTAAAGAAGCTAGCATGTCAGATGCGTGGGTATACTCCATCCAGACCTTCAGAAGAAAGTGATTTATTACTTAAAGCAGAAGAATGTAAAAAACGTTTGACTAAATCAAAAAACACATCATTTCAATTTCCAGATTTAAGCCAAATTAAAGTTACAAGAGATGATTTCGTGAAAAATACAAGGTCACTTGTCAATGACTGTCTCAAGGTCGTCGAAGCATGTATTGAATCTGCTGACAGGGAGACACCTGGAGGTAAGGTTAATATTAACCGCTTTATTATGGTGGGTGGATCCTCTAATATGCCCATGTTAAAAACGGCATTGTCAAGAAAATTCGGTGAAAGATTCAGTCGCGGCAGAGAAGAGCCTCAATGGCTTATTGTTTCAAACGATGCAGAAGCTTCTATTGCAAAAGGTGCAGCTAAATATGCATTTATGTTAGAGCAGAATCCAGATATGTCGAAGGTTACTATTGAGGAAAAATCGTCTCATTCATATGGTACTTCGATAAAAGATCGACATACTCAAGAGGAACGTGTTTTTAATCTCATAAAATCAACAGATCCGATGATCTTTGAGAGCCGAGAATTTGAATTCTTCACCTCTTCTGATAACCAAAATGGTATTAAAGTTGATATTTATGAAAATAACGAGCTTAGTGACTATTTCCCTCTAACCGAATCATTACGACCCATATATGAACAGCCGTATAACTTCGGGAAAAATGTGCCAAAGGAAACAAAAGTGAAGTTTGCTGTTAGTCGAGACAAGGATGGCTTGATTAAGATTAAAGTGACATCAGTCGGTTTCCCGACTAGGGAATATGAGGCATCGACTTTGCAGCCACCCGTGACCTCGGAGATTGAGAATCAGATTAAACATTCTATTTATTTAATGGATAAAGAATGATTTGACCGACATATAACTTCGGCAGAGTTTTTTGATATTGATAATTCTTGAGAATACATTCTGTTCTTTCAATCTCAAATTCATATTTTACCGCTCAATTATTCAATATGACAGAATCACAAAAATCAAAATGTTCTAAAATCATCCATGGACATGCAGTTGCGGCTGCAGCAGGAAATGCAGTTCCTGTTCCGGGATTGGGCATTGCCACGGATATAGTGACAATGACTACGATGGCTATGGCTTTGGCTGCGGTTTTTGGCGGTAGTATTCCCGAAAGTGTAGCAAAGGGGATGGCTATTACTGCAATCAAAAGGACGATGCTAAAGCAACCCATTAAAACCATAGCAAAAGAATTGTCTAAGATAATACCAGGGTTAGGCCAGATAGTTGCACCTTCCGTTAGTGTAGCAATGCTTGAAGCCGCAGGTTGGACCTTAGCTGGTGATATGGATTTACGATTCAACAAATCAAGCAAATGACAATAAATGTATAGCCAGAAGAAGTATCCCGAACCAATCCCTTTGGCAGAGGATGAAGGTCATTCCTTCTTCGCTCAAGTCTAAGTAATCATTTTGTTCCATGGTGTCGCTTTTTCAGTCGATTGTTAATGTCAATAAGATAAAACAATTCCACTACATCTTCAAATAATAGCCATAGCTATTATCATATCCTATCCCCTGTCCTCTTTAGAAAAAGAAGCTAGGGGATTTTTTTACTGTTTATACTCAGTCACCACTTGTTCGGTCCTATTTATGTATTATGCTACAAGTTCAATCTCGATTCTTTTTATGATGGCAGCGGTTTAATTGTACCACCCAAAACGGTTTCAAATGTACCACCCGTAACGGAATGAAATGTGCCAACTTCAGTGGCCACCTCAAGGTCGTTTCTCGGCAATCATGATTATCGGAAACGTTCGGAAACACAGTATTGAAATCAAGACATGTTTATGCTCCGAAAGTATCGCTAGCTTTCGGAGTTTTATTTCTGTTTTTGCTGTGAACCCTTTCAAATGCGTTTACCTTTCCCGCTAAACATCACATAAGATTGGAACAATAAAGAAAACAATACAAAAATGGAGATCAAGATTACAGCAATCAAGTTCGAGACGGTGAATGGGCGGAAGACAGGGAAGTCATTCAGATTTGGCATGGATCCGAAAAAGATGGCCAAATACAAGACGGAGGCGACTGTCAGAAAGAAGATTGAGGAATATGTCGCAAAGAATGGCGTATTCAAGAGGGACGAGCTGAAGGGCCTGAGATATGACATGAAGGACTTCCTCGAAGAATGGAGGAAACAGCTGCCTATCGTTGAGGAGGAGGAAAGGATGAACCGCGAAGAATCGGTCAACAACCCCGAAAGCAGAGTGACGCCTGACACAATCACAAGACTGGCCAACAATGAGATCTTTGTGTTCGGGTCTAACGCACAAGGTATGCATTATGGTGGTGCCGCCCGATATGCCCTCGATCATTTCGGAGCTATCATGGGACAAGGTGTTGGACCCCAGGGAAAGTGCTATGCCATTCCTTCCATGGGTGGACTCGCCTCGATGGGCGAAGCTGTCAAGCAATTCTGTGAATACGCAAAAGCTCACCCTGAGAAGAGATTCCTTGTCACTCCCATCGGATGTGGTATCGCCGGATACAGTCCCATTGACGTCGCTCCTCTATTCGAATGCTGTCGCGATGTCGAGAATATCTCTCTACCTGCCGCCTTCTGGGACTTCCTATGAACACAATAGAGGTGTCTTAACGTTAATGACCGTGTAATTAGCCGTTAATTATTCGTTAATGGCATTATTATAAAAAAGAAGCTTTCTATATAAAAAGATAGACTAGCAGGTGAAAATGGCAGGAGACTGCGGGCTCAATGCCCTGTCTCTACTGCCGGAAAATGTGCTGCCTCAATGGCAGCAGAAAATTGCACTTCGTGCAGAAAATACGCCTTGACCTTAACAAATTTGGGGCCGGATGGATTTTTCGCACAAAGTGCGTTTTTTTGCAGGTATTGAACCTGCACATTTTCTTGCAGAAACAACCAGGCCATTGGGGCATTGTTTATGTGCGGCTAAGGCCGACCCCATGAATGGGGCCCCTTCTTCGAATTCTGACATAGCAGCATTTCGAAGACTGCCATTTTCACCTTTCTTTTATATCCTTTATTTGTTCGCCAAAAGGCAATGGGAACTTCGGCAGAATAGCCGAAAGATCCAGATTTTCTTGTCACAAATTGGAGAATTATAGAATAAGGAGGGATGAGTAGAATGAAATGAGCCTGATATTTGCAGATTTTTGGACAAATGTTTGCTTATTTCATTTTTTAATCTTATTTTTGCACTCACTTATCAAAAACTTAATCAATAATTGAAGATATGGGTAGAGAGAATGCGTTGAGGGCGGCAGTGCGTGCCGTGGAAGAATATATTGGATTAAATCCCCTGGTGATTCGACTTCTTTCCGAAGAGGATGGGACGCCAAGGGAAGATGGTGAATTGGATTTGTTTCTCCCGGAAGGTGTAGAATACGAAGGTTTCTTTGGGAAAGTTCCTGTGGAGGTGAAGTGGTCGAAAAACGCCAACGTTCACCCCTACAAGGTCGATCGTCATTATCTTCTTGGACTTAAGGAGGACAAAGGTGGTTTCTTCTTTCTGGTGCAGCGAATCCAGGATGTGCCTCATATCTATTACGCTGCATTCACCGTGGAAGATATCGATAAACTGTTGGAACAAAAGTCTTATCAGGTTAAAATTGACCTAAAGGAGGCTCCCGAGGACAGACAGGTGTTCGTAAAGGATTTGTTCGACTTCGCGACTATGCGAAGGAAAGAAAAAGTTGTAATCCCGTGTGAACATGAGCTTAATAATATGATGGAGGATTATGAAGAACTACTGGGCAAACTTGACAGGATAAATAATGAGGAGGATCGGGAAAAGCTTGAGGAAATGCTCAACTATCTGATAGAAATCCTGAAGGAGAGCGACCACAGCGTCATCGGCTGGCATGACATCTTCTTTTTCTATTCATTTCATGCGGTTGAATTGGCTCATGATTACCTCGATTCAAAAGATCTCATCAATGTCCAATTTGACTTAGGTTTGTATTGCTATGAAACTAAAAGATATAACCTGGCTGAAGCATATTACAACAGGGTGTTGGACATTCTGTTTGAGGACCAAGATTCTGACCCACTTTCTATTGAACAATTGATGACTTTGACAAACCTTTTGTTTGATATGGGTATCTTGATGAATAAACTTAATCGATATAAAGAGGCCGAATCGTACTACAATATGTTGATAGGAGAGAAAGATTCATTTATCAGTTTGGATCGAGATTTTTTCCGGCCGCTATTGGCTGACACATATCGTAATCTGGCTATATTATATCGGAAAACCAATCGCTTGAAGGAGGCGAAAGAGATGGCTGTTGAGGCATACGTCATTTACAAGAGATTGACTAGGAAGGATTCGAAACAATGGAAAAAGACGTTAGAGAACACTGGCAACCTGCTCGATGATATTGAGGCCCGACTTGGGAGATAGATGATTGAGTTTACCTTTTATGTCGATTTGACATATAGTAAAGGAAACACGTCTGGACTACACCTGCCGATTGGTATGGATGGTGACAGGCATTTTGTAAAGATAAAAAAGATTGGCTTCTTTTGAACTGATGTATAATGAAAAAGGTAATTCGAAATGTGGCGATTGGGGTGGCTGTGTTGATAGCGGTCGTGGTGCTTATGCCGATATCGTTTGTGAAGACAAGTGATAGAGGGGCAACTCACGATTATTTCCCGGAGGAACTGAAGGGTAGAATCAAATCGGAGACTGCGGGATATAGTGATGAGGATATTGTGAAATACAGTCTGGACCTGACTGCCGAACTGCTGAGGTTCACAAGGGTGAACGCATTGAAGGATGGCAAGGCGAATTGTGTGGGGTATGCCCAACTGTGCTCGAATATATGCAATTATGCTTTTGCGGCATGTCACAGCAAGGCGAGGACGAAGCCTGTGGTGGGTTACATTGAGGTTTGTGGCATCGATATGTGCAAAATCGCTTATTTCCTGGCACCCGCCAAGGACAAGAACTTCGTGAAGGATCACGACTTCGTGGAATATCATCATCAAGATGGAACGACATCTTTCTTCGATCCTTCGATTTATGATGTGACGTTTGGTTTGCATGGGGATTAGACCCTCTCGGTCCCCCTGCATAGGGGGATGACTTGCTAGTCCGGACAAGACATAGGTTTAAGAAGGCGAAATGGATTCATGAATCGAAAATCGCTATCGCAGAAAAATGGGTTTTAAAATATTTGATTGACCTTTAGTCTTAACGTTAATGACCGTATAATTAGCCGTTAATTTTGGTTAAACACGGCAAAAACAATTGCTTTATTGAAAAATGAGGCGTAGTTTTGCAAAAGGAGAATGTGAACAGGAGTGATTTGAAATAGAAGAATACAATTATGAAAAAGCTGATCTTTGCCTTATTGGCATGTCTCTGCTTTGGTATTGCCGAGGCTGAGTCTTTGTTCTATCGTGCATCCTTTTTTGCATACAAGTATGTTGACGATGACAATCATTGGAATGATTGGTCGGACTGGGAGCCTTCGAAAATCGTGCTTTCCATCGACACGGACAAGGAGACCATCACCATCTATTCGGAGCAGGAACAACGTTACATCATCCTGGACCGAGGAGATGATGACCAGGACTCTGCGGGTGGTGAGCAGGTCGAGTTCACGGTGATTGACCAGGATGGGGATACAGGGGTCATACGTGTGCGTGCACAGAAGAACTCGGTGCTGCAGCTGTATGTCGAGTTCAACAACATCATGTGGGTGTACTCGGGTCTCCAGCCGTTATGAGGTTTGGCTTTGAGGCCACGGATCGGGCAAATCTGCACGAATGATCAGGACATAGAGAGCGGTGAAATGGACCTTAACGTTAATGACCGTATAATTAGCCGTTAATGATTCGTTAATGAATTAGTTGTCTGTGTGCGAATCGGATAGTTATGTCAAAAATAAGAGCGGTTCCGATGGAGGAATCGCTCTTTGTCGTTATGTGAGGAAAAGGTAAGCATTCGGTAAATCACTTATCCAAACAAATCGGAGTGGGTACCAGTACCGGTGAATAATAGTGTCAATTCTGTGTCATTTTGTTCCCAAATCAGCAACCAATCACTTTTGATATGGCATTCCCAACAATTATCATATTCACCTGATAGTTTGTGAGGACGATAGTTCATTGGCAAACAGCCATCGGCTTCTAACAACCTAATGACTTGAACATTTCTTCTGAAGAAGAGAACTTCTCGACACGTCCAGCTCGTATGTCTTCCTGCGAACTCACGTAACTGCTCTTGGTCTTAGGAGATACTTTGTTAATCAACACTCCTAATGCGTTCAAATAGTCCATAAGGGCTTTTCCCCTAGCGGTACGTTCATTTATTTTAATAGTATAAGTTGCCATTTTCTATTTATGTTATTCAATAAAAATCGTTTGACGCTGCAAATATAAGACTTTTTCTTGATACTTCCAAATAATATAAAGAAAAAAGAATAATAATGATAAAAACACTCCTTCGCTGAAGTCGGGAAATCCGTGTTTGAGGCGCAGAATTGCTCCAAGGAATAAGGTGTCAAGAAAGATTCACACGTATAGCTGGAACACTACGTGATCATTCTTTTCCATCCTGAGCCTGATGCCATTGAAGATGGCTTTAAGATCTTCATTCAACTGGTCGAATGGTATGGAGTCGAGTACCTGACGGCACTCCTGCATCTTGTTGGCTTCTCGGTACAACTCTGCCTTCATCAATAGTTCTGATCCGGAGTTCCAATTGAGCGAATCGATAAATTCGACAACTGTCTTCGAGAAGAACTCAAAATCTTCGTCTGTAGGTTTGGGGGCTTCCTCGCTTCTATGGAAATAGTCGTTGTAGGAATGGATCAACCAATATCGGAGATTATTACGTGTCTTTTCATCCACTCCTTCTGCCTGAAACTGTGCGTATGCTTCTTTCCACTCGGGGAAGGTCAGTTCGCCAAGATCGAATGAGTAGCTGTTACCTTCTCCGCAGTGATTCTTGCCTTCCTCATAATATTTTCCGCAGCCGGGGCATTTCTGTACTGGAGACACCATAGGAAACATTGGCGCAATCCTTTTGTTGTCGGACCAATAGGTGGCACGGATGGTATTCCCTGAAACCATAGTAAACAGTTCTTTCTTTGTCCCGCAATATGGGCACTTCACGATTTTAGCATTTCCTGGAATCATAGTCTGTTCTTTTTGATTAAACTTTTTGCAGTAAATTTTTGTTGGTGCAAAATTAGGACCAAATAATTGGATTGTCAAGATGTGTGGGGGATTTTTTTGCGAATTTGAGAACTCTGTAGATTTTTAAAGTTAATGACCGTGTAATGAGGCGTTAATGACCATTAATGACATTATTATAAGAAAAAGAGGACCAAAAGATCCAAGCCCCCTCGATCCCCCTGCTTGGGGGATAATAAAGAAAAAAGCCTCCAATGATTTGGAGGCGGGAAAAGGTGGGTTTGAAATATTTGGGTCGTTAATTGTTGTCATTGAGCCACGCTTCGAGTTTTATGCGTAGTGTATCCACAAATTGGTATGCTTGTGGCATTAATTCTTCAACGGTTGATAGAGAATGGTTGAAAAAGTCATCATAGTCTCCGGCACTTCGTTTGGAAAAGAGTCGGCTATAGAAACGGCCTTGCTCTGGTGATAGTATTCCTGAAAGGACCACATGCTGGCCGATGCTTTGTCTTACTCCATCATGTGACTTTACATCTATTTTCAGTGAAATGAGCATTGCTGTTGCGGCATAATAGCAAGCATAATACAAACGGTTGACTGCTGTGTTATAAAAGCCGTTTGTTTTATGACTTTCTACTTCCGATAGTGTTGATAGGGCAGTTTCCAAACGATAGCGAACTATGTCGCGACGTTGTTCGTCTGTCAATGAAAGTTTGGTCATATTCTTATGTACTCATTTTCAACGTTTACAAAGAAGGGACTTATATGCTTTCCCCATTCTTGTTTGGGCATTATAATCGGGTTGATGAGGATGCCTGTTTGTAACTCAATTTTGTAAAGAGGTGTAAATATCATGTCTTCATCTTTGTCAGTCAACGATGGTTTATCAACAAGAATCAAAAGGTCGATGTCGGAATTTGGACGAGCATCGCCTCTTGCCTGACTGCCATAAAGACGCACTTCTATGCCTATGGGCAAAGAGCGAAGAGCTTGGCTAATCTCATCTATGATTCGAGACTGTTTCATGATTCTTCATTTTAGATTTAGTGAAAAGTGCGCTGCAAATATACGCAGAATTAATTAAAAAAACAAATTATGTCCTAATTTATGGCGGTTTTTTCTATGATTTATGGAAAAATGGCGAAATGGGTTAATTTTTTCAGCGTTCTTTTTGAGTTTCATATCAAGGGTGAACTCGAATCGGGGAATCGACACGAATGGGGTATGGTGTTGGTGAGTTTACATTTTCGTCATTTCGACACATAGGAATAGATGTCAAACAAGAAGGTGTGGAAAGGAATTGTTTTGGAACATCTAGGATGCCTGAAAAAATTGGCGATAGGAGGCTCTGGGCATGAATCGGTGGGATTAATCGACAATAAGTTATGAAACTTATACAACTAAGAAAATGCTTCGTAAGGCAAGGTATCGTTTGGTATTCACTTCCGAAATTTATTTCTTTCTGCACCTTCTTTTAATTCGGAATATATGTCAAGAAATCTGTTACAATGGTTGAAAAGGACCCGTATGGACGAGGGGATGATCTGGGGAACCTACTTCAAACATCGAAGGAAGGAACTGCGTGAGAGGTTCCCACAGATTGGAAGAATCGGTACGAGCAAGACCATCATGACCTATCTTCTGATTCGCAAGTTGACGGATGATGGGCTTAATTTCTATATTTTATCTGAAAAGGATGGCAGGTATCATCCCATACAAGACGAAGACCTCTTCGGCCATTTCTATGTGGAAACCATTCGTTTTGTATTTCCCAATAACCAAGTGGATAGATATACCATCAATTGTTACTGTAGCAGGCGTCTGTGCCAAAATCCATTTATTGAGGTTCCCGCTTTTCATTTTCGAATCAGCTTCAAGCAATGGCCAGAGAAGGATGTGTTCGACTTCATCGAGCATGTGCCCGAATTCTTTCCTAAATGGAATCGGGAGATGGGCATCATCGGACACGAAATTCCAAAGATACAAAAGAAGAAGGAAATGAATAAGCTGCGGGCGAAATTGATGGGGATGCGATGCCTCGAGTCTTACATCCAGTCGCGTTATCAGGGGCTTTGCGAGATGAAAGACGATTGGATCACTGTGATTGTTCCATTGTGCAATGGGCATGATCTGACTGTCACGACTCCTTTCTTAGACTATATCCCAAAATGGTGGGAAAGGATTGAGGAGATGGTGAATGCATTTTATGGGTATTTCACGGAACAAATTGATGAGGGTCTCATTGTTTTGGGACCTTTCCCAAAGGAGTTCACTTGCTATTCCAATAATCAATGGTGCGACGGCTCTTTTAAGAGGATTCATCAGGAAGACTTGGAAGCGCTGACCAAGAAGAAGGGATGGCGCAAATGGTGTCCGATAAGGGTGAAAATTGGTTGACAAAGACTCTTTGACGTTAATGACCGTGTAATGAGGCGTTAATAATTCGTTGATGATAATGATAGACCGCATTTCCCCTGCATTGTGGTCTTATTTTGACTTTGTGTAATCGGTTGTTATGGGGGTTCGGTACGATAATAGTTCGATTTTTGCCTTGGAATTTGGAAATGTGAAGTATTTGGTTTATTTTTGGCGTGTCAATGTCAATAATTTTGGTCGTTAAATTCCTTCAATCATTTATGTCATTCTTCCGTCGATCAATAATTCAGAGCGTTTTATCTCTGATCGGTCTGCTTCCAGCCATTTCGCTGTCACAGACGCAGAATCCGATTTCTGTGGCTGAAAGGTTGGCTGACCAAATCATGCAAGATCATAACCATGAACTTTATGAGGACTCCCTCGGCCATTGTCACATCAGAAGCTATTATCAGGAGTGGCGCTATGTCAATGGTGTGTTGGGGCTTGGTATGCAGGAACTTGCAAAGGCTACGGGCAAGGCTGCCTATCGGCAGTTTGTGTCGGATAACTTCGCATTCTTCTTCAATCCTAAGATCCAGCAGCGCCTGAAACGGGATTATGACGAAGGTCTGCGTGACTATGGTTATCATCGCTTCTTCACCATGGGCAGTCTGGATGACTGTGGCGCTATGGGCGCCTCGTTGGCACAATTATGGTCGGACGATAGGGGACAGAAAGACTATGCAGACTATCTGGAACGAATCGCACAGTATATCCTTCACGGACAGTCGCGTATGACAGGAGGAGTCTATAGCAGAGGCAAAGAACCTCAGCGGACCGTGTGGGCTGACGATCAATTCATGAGCCTTTCCTTCCTGACAAGATATGGACAGGTGTCCAATCGGGCTGAATGCCTGGATACGGCAGCCGTTATGGTGGGCCGTTTCCACAAGCTGCTTGCTGACCCAGGCACCGGACTCTATTGGCATTGCTATTATGAAGAGGATGGCGCTCCAGGTGTGGCACATTGGGGACGAGCAATGGGCTGGTGCCTGCTTGCCCTGGCCTTTCTCCTCGATGCACTTCCCGAACAGCATCCGCAGAGGGCTGAGGTGCTTCGTATCTTCCGCGCAAACGTCAGTAGCATCTGCCGCTATCAATCTGCGTCGGGCATGTGGCATCAGCTGCTGGATAAGGCTGATTCGTATGAGGAGACATCCTGTACCGCTATGTTCACCTATGCAGTAGCAAGAGGCGTGAGCGCACATTGGCTCGATGCTTCCTACAAAACCGTGGCGTTGCGGGGGTGGGAGGCAGTAGCTGACCATGTTGCCAAGGATGGTACGCTTAAAGGCGTATGCATGGGTACGGGCATAAGCCGTGACCTGCCTTTCTATTACTCGCGCCCTGCACCTGATGACGATGTGCATGGGATGGGTGCCGTTATTCTGGCTGCCCTTGCGGTGAGTGATCTATGATTGAATAAGCTTGTTCCAGGACTATGCAATTCTTTGACGTACAAATAACGACAGATATGGGCGAGGTGGTGGTTGTCCAGGTGGCTGCTGGGGACAGGCAGGAGGCTGAGATGACTGCTATCTCGATGGTGGAATCGGGCTATGCGGGGACGGTGGGACGAAGTGTTGTGGATTGCTTTGCGATGTAGCTTTTGTTTACTTTTTTGCCATAAGTGCATATATAGATGCAAAACACATTAGTTAACTTAAACAAACATGCTTATGGCAACAAAGAAAAAGACACCAATGATCACACAGTTGAGAACTCTGACATTCTTCAAGGAGAATGGACGATGGTATTTGGAATGCGAGGAATGGGTGGAATTGATGACGAAAGAGTTTCGCAGGACTCACACCTACAAGAACGAGGCGGGAAAGGTGACGAAGTACAACGAGGTGCAGGACTTAAGCAATCCGCTGGACGACCACACCAAGCATCCTGACTGGCAAGATCCGAGTCGTGGCGAGACGCTGGTGATGGACGATTCGCTTGTCGCGCTGATCGAGCAGAAGGCTTGCGGAGCCGATAGGGTCCAGCTCGACATGATCTCGTACGGATGGGTCAGCAACACTTTCGCCCATTATCTGCGAGAAAAGATTGGCAAGGACGGCGCCCGCTACACGGCTCGATTTGAGACGCCTTATCCCAAGACGTTCCTTCTCAAGCCTGTCTTCAGCTTCCTGTTTGCTGGAACTTACCCGCTTTACATCCACGTGAAGTAAGGAGGGGTAAAAAAGGGCAACAGGGGAGAGCCCGTTGTTCCCTTCGGTCACGTCCGAGCGAAGGCCGAAGGCTCTCTCCTGTTGCTGAATTCCGTTGCGCAGCTTCTTCATGATACGCGACTTGAGGGTGATGGCCACTCGGTCGCAGCTGTAGCTTTTCTGAATAACCAAATTTTGCGGAAGAAAATTCACTTGAACCTTATTTGCATACGCTCGCCCTCCTCGTTATAGTAGGAGAGGAGGAAGTTTGTGGGCTTGATAGTGACGGGCTCGATATGATCCTGGAGATATTTCTGTGCACAGCCGGGCTTGAGAAAGGCGACGGTCAGGTGGTAGACCATGGTCGGGTAGGGGTAAGCGTTGGAGAAGTTGTTTCGGATGGCTCGTGACGTTTCGGCTATTGCTTCAGACTCCACGGAGCATTTGAGCACATCCCTTACTTCGCCTGGGAAGTACGATACATCGACGAGTTGTGTCTCGTACTCGGAGATGTCCTTCAGATAGGTCTTCAGTTCCTTCACATCGACATCGTTTTCGAGGTAAGGGAGGAGCGTGACGTGATACTCCATCTCGAGGCCGAAGTAGTAGTTGGTTTCGTCGATGTAGAGGTCTTCGGGAGCTATGGTCTTCTGGAGATCGTCGAGGAAGGCGGGTGTTTCGTATTCGATCATCAGGGTGGCGTAGAACCTTGTGGGGTTGTCGGTCGAATTGTTGCCTCCCTTGTTGAGGAACTCGTCATCGCTTTCACGGGCCATCAGCAGAAAGCCGGTCAGGAGCAGGGACAGCATAAGTGATGATCTTTTAATAGAGGAGTTTGGTGACTTCGGCGGGATTGAGGGCCCATTGGTAAGTGTAGGCTTCGTCGGCTTGGTCGGGGGAATCCACTTGGGTGAGGTGCTGGGCATCGGCCTTCAGCTGCAGGAGCTGGCCGACGGAGAGCTTCGACTGGAGTCGGTGAAGCAAGGCTTCGACGGAAGCGCTGTCAGCGCCTCGGATGGTCTGGTCGGTGAATGGCATCTCGAGCCAGTAGATCTCGCGACGTGCCACATCGAGCACACCGAAGACGAGGCCCTTGGAGAGGTTGCTTTCGCTGATGCGAACGGCATGCTGCACACAGGACGGGTCGTAGGCCACACCATTCTTTTCGGACAACTTCATGGGATAGGCTGAATCCATCCAACCGACGACAAGGTTGGGGGAGAGGGCGCCCGTGGAATAGGCATTGCAGGTGAAGGTGACGTAGGTGGCACCGGCACGCTCCAATGCGGGAAGCGACAACTCGATGTATTCGGCTGTGCCGACCATCTCGGGGATGGATCGGATGTCGCCCGAATGTTGGGCGCCAGGGCAGGTGAGGTTGAAGTAGGCGCAATCGATAACCTTCTTGTCGTGCAAGGCGATGCGCGCACTCAGATCCATGTCGAGATGCTGGCGGTGCAGGCCTTTGCCCCACTGCATGAAGAGGCGCACGGAGTCGCCTTTGACGGGGAAACGTGTGCCCATGAGGGCGCAGGATGTGTCCTGGATGGTGGTGGAACGGTCGCCCACGCTCACGGGAATGTTGAACAGGGCAGGGTCGATGTAGATGGAATGTGCCTCGCTGGGTTGTGCCGCGAAACGTCGGGACATCGATGCGCGGTAAAGGTCGTTGACGCTGTGGACCATTGCCTTGCGGGCTTCGTCGTCGTAGAGTGCAAGCAGCTTGTTGGGCTCGAGCTTGTGAGTGACACCGGTGATGGGGCGGGCAAGACGTGTCTCATTGGGGTCGAAGTATGCGTCGGCGGCATTGCCCAGCGAGAGGAGCAGACGTGCGGGCAGACGGTCGGTGATGCCATCGAAGGCAGCAAGCACCTTGTCGCTGCCGAAACGGAGCATTGTGGCAAACAGACAACGAGCGAAGAGGCCCGGACGCTGCTTGAGCAGGGCCAGGGTCTGGTCGGCATCGTTGGCCGAACGTGCCTTATCGACATTGCCCTGCCAGGTGGAATAGGTCTGCTTGTAGAAAACGTCGAGGATTTCGGCGAGATGCTCCATACCCTTCTTGCGCGAGTATTCGCCGAGACGGAGGGCATGGATCATGCGTACCCACATGCCGCGTTTGGGGTTCATAACCTCGGCAGCCTGCTGGGCTGACATCGGAATGGCGTTGAGCCAACGGGCCACACGCTGACACGCCTTGCGGTCGTACTTCAGCATAAGCTTCTGCTTCATGTCGGCAGCCGCATCGGCACCCTTGTCGAGGGGTCCCCACATGTGGAAGTACAGTTTTCGCGCATGGGCCACCAGCGTCTTTGGCTCGATGACCTGCACCTGGCCGGTCTTCTCGTACCAGAGATAACGAAGCACATCGGCAGGTGTCTTCAACAACGAAGTTGCTTCGTCAGCCTTCCCTTGTTCGACCAACAGCTTGATGACAAGCATGGCCGTCTCCTTCATGGTGATGGCGGCGTCGGCAGGCAGTGGATATTCGCGCAGCAACTGGCCGAGCGAATCCTTCTGCGTGCCATCGAGAGGCGTAGCCGAGGTGAGGAGGGAGGCGAAGACGTGGCGCATATCGGCATCGGTGAACAGGCGCAGTTCCTTGAGCTTGCTTGCCTGTCCCTTGTATACGAAGTCGGCCGTCTCGAAGGGCGTGCCGCAGAATGGGCAACCATTGTAGCGCTCGAGGGGGAAGGTGCCATCGGGAATGAAATGGCCGCAAGGCAAGGTCGTTCCCTTGAAGCCTGCCTTCTCGCCCCCGAAGATGTTGGCAGACAATGTAATCAGATGGTCGATAAACGATTCACCTGTAGGTACATTCCATCCTTTGACGAGGGGCGCCCAATTGAGATTGACGCCCATCACCTCGTTGATGCAAAGGGTGATTTCGGCAAGCGTGTCGGCGCTGACGGCATTGAGGGCATGGAGGAGTTCTTCGGAGACACAGAAGCCGTTCTCCTTCAGACGAGCCGTGAATGCCATCACGGGAGCAGTCGACACGGAGTGCATGTCGATGTCCTCGCGACGGATGTCGAGAAAGAGGGCACGGTAGCGCAGGGCTACCTTTGTCAGAACAGTGTTTATCATAAAATATAAAAGGTAATTGGGAGACTGGAGGAGCAAAAGGCTTGCGCCTTAAGCTAAAACTTGAAGTAAGTCTCTCTTGGACCTTTAATTTTTTTAGGGATATTAAGAGATATTTAGGGATATTAAGGGATATTTGGGGACGTTACTTATGCCTCAAGAGGATAGGACCCAAGAAACATACGTCCCTTAAAATCCCTAAGAATCCCTTATTATCCCTAGAATCCTTTGTAAAAAGAGAGGCAATTGAACAGCTGGGTTCTTAAAAAGATAGAAGTAAGCCGTTCTTGGGCCTCTCTTAGGTTGAAAAATCTTATTTGACTAGTTCGAAGATGAACTGCTGATTATGGTCGCCCCAATAACCGCAAGCCTGCACGATGTTGTTGTCGAAATAGTTGAAATCCAATACGTCAAGATAGAATTCCTGATTATCGAGCAACTTCAAGAAGTAATAACCTTTGGAATTCTTCTGAGGGACCCAACGCTCGCTCTTCTTCTTGTTGTAAAGCAGACCGACGACCCTTGTGTGGTCAAACACCTCATCTGGTTTCACACCCATTACATACTTGTTGTCGGCCAAGCTACGGATGATGATGGAGCCATCATCGGCATTCTCCACCTTCCATTTCTGGTAATTGGCGTTTTTCCATTTATAGACCACGAGGCCATTGTTTACCTTCCCATCCTCCAGTGTAAGCACATAGTTGGGGTCGCCGGAGCACTTGATGACATAGACGCCATCGGGAATGACTTGCTTGGCATTGGTTTTGGTTGTGACTCCGGTTTTGGTGTTTGTTGTATTGGTTCCGGTTTTGGTTGTATTTGTTCCGGAAGTATTTGCACCAGATGTTCCTTTTCCGGTATTGCCTTTTTCACCTACCTCAAAAGTAAATGGTGGCTGTTCGGCGCTTGTCGTGCCTGTTCCAGAATTGGAGTCTTTGACAAGTTCGAAGATGAACTGCTGGTTGTGATCGCCGTGGAAGGAATATAAATGCATGGAGTTGTCATCGACATATTCATAGTTGAGTACGTCGAGGCATAGGTTCTTATCCTGCTGTATTCTTAGGTGGAAAGTTCCCTTTGCCGTTTTTTCGGGAATCCAACGTTCATTCTTTTTGCCACCGTAAATGTTGCTGGTGATTTTTGTCCATTCTCCGACCTCGTCAGATTTGACATTGGCGGCATACTTTTCGTTGACCATGCTGCGGATGATGATGGAGCCGTCTTTCTGGTTCTCCACTTTCCACTTCTGGGCGTTGGAGTTCTGCCTTTTGTGGACTACAATCTCGTTGCCGCTTGTTGCCTTGCTATTCTTCAGCGTCATCACGTAGTTGGGATCGCCTGCGCACTTTATCACATAGACACCATTGGGGATCTGTTGCTTCGAGGTGGAAGCCGGTGGATTAGAAGTTGATGTGGTTGGGTTGCTGCCAGTATTACTAGAATTATCATCAGAAGAAGGAGGATCTATCAGATCCGATATCCCGGGATTCGAATCTGGCATAATAAGTGTTTTTTCTGGTTTATCAAGGACTGGATAATCGTTAGCGCGAGTGACTAAAACGAACTTAAACTGTTGATTGTGGCCTTTGTGAGGAGTGCATATCTGCAGGATATTGTCATTTGTGTAATTGTAGTCGAGCACATCGAGACAAAAGTTCTGGTTCTGCTGAATCTTCAACAGAAAGACACCCTCCGATATCTTCTCGGGCACCCAACGCTCGCTCTTTTTTCCACTATACTTACTGCCGATAACCTTTCCCCATTCGCCGACATCCTGCGGCTTGACACTAAGTGCATAACTGTTGTAAGAGATGATGATTGAGCCATCTTTCTGGTTCTCCACCCTCCAACCTTGGCCATTTTCAGGTCTCCTCTTGTGAATCACGATGCTTGAACCATTTGGGTTCTTTACATTTTCCAGAGTCACCTCATATGTGGGATCGCCTGCACATTGGATCCAATAAATACCGTCTTTAATCAAAGGTTTTGAAGGGTTCTGAGGAGAATCGTCAGATTTTGTCTCTTTGTTGTTGTTCGAGCCACTGTTTTTTGAACCAGCATCTTTGGTAACTCCAATATTCTTGCCACTGTCATTCTTGCCTCCAGTATTAGTATTTGATGACTTCGAAGAACCATCAACAGGTTCAAAATAGAACAACTGTATTTCCCCACGACGGAAGCCATAGAGCTGTAATGGGGCATTATCTGCGATTTTGGCATTAGATATTTCAAGACAGAATCCTTTATTCTCTATTGCCTTCAATGCAAAACTTCCATTGGCCTGCTTTTCAGGAACCCATTGATGGTTCTCCTGATTGTTGGAAAGCGAGCATACAATCCCCACATATTCTTTTATGTCACGCCCATTATGAGCGATGACATAGGCGCTATTAGCCATGCTGTGGATGATGATAGAGCCGTCCTTTTGGTTCTCCACCTTCCATTTTTGGGCATTGGAGTTCTGCCATTTGGTGATTACTATACTATTGTTGGCTGAAGGTTTTCCACCTTTTGGGGTTACCACATAATCGAGGTTGCTGGCGCATCTGATGAAGTAAATTCCATCGGGAATCAACTGAGCAAAAGATGCAAGTATAAAGAAAAATAAACAGCAGAAGGTCGCGATACATTTTTTCATAGCATAGCAATTATTTAATTGGAATAGATGGTTAATCAAGCCAGTTCGATGACCTCGAGGTCCTGCACCTTGCCGGCATCGAGGGCGAAGCGCATAAGGGTGCGATGGACTTGCGGGCCGAAGGTGCCGGCTGCGCCCGGATTGAGCATGAGGGTGGCGAGATGGCGGTCGTACATGGCGCGGCAGATGTGGCTGTGTCCGCACACGAAGAGGGTGACGGGGTGCTGCCGCAATTCGGCGAGGATGTTGCTGGGCCATTTGCCGGGATAGCCACCGATGTGGGTCATCCAGACGCTGACGCCTTCGAGCGTGAAACGCTGGTCCTTGGGATAACGAAGGTGCATGTCCTGTCCATCGGCGTTGCCCCAGACGATGCGGCACGTCTTGCCCGTGGCTTCCAATCGGTCGCAGATGGAGATATCGACGACATCGCCGGCGAGCCATATCTCGTCGCAAGCTTCAAAGTGCTTCAGGTAGCGATCGTCCCACAATCCGTGGGGGTCGCTCATCAGGCCGATAGTTTTCATATATCAATCGTTGCGACGACGCCAGAAGTTGAAGGTGTCGTCGGCCTCAATCTTGTCCTCGATGTCGTCGGGGAGGTTGTAGAAGAAGTCGTGGCCGGTGATGCGCTCAACCTCATCGACCGAGTAGGCGTACTGCCAGATGCGGCCCTTGCAGTCTTCGTTGGGGAAGATGAAGCCGATGGCGTGGTAGCGGTTGTTCTGTTCGGCGCAGATTACCTTGAAGAAGGATGAGGGTACGGCAATCTTGCTCTTCACCATCAGATGGACGTCATCAACAATGGGACCGCAGCATATCCACACCTTGCCATAGCGGCGTGCCCAGGTGCGACTGAGGCTTTCGACCTCCTCCCAAAGCCCGGCGTTGAGTTCCTTGTTCTGTGGACAGATGTTCGAAGTATAATAGCATTCGTTCATGGCATCTTCGTCCCACTTCATATCGCCCGAAGGAGCCATATGACCGCGCGTATATCCCGACTTGGTGTAGTCGTGCGTGGTGATCTTCTTGCCCTCCACAAGGGGGTCGGGCTCGAAATCGCTGTTGCGTTTGCGATAGGGTGCACGGGTCTCTTCGCGGGTCAGTTCCCAAGCCACCCAGTTGGGTTCGTTCCAGACGTTGTTGTAGGAGACGATGTGGCCGGTGTGCTCGATGATCTGCTCCCTGGCATTGCTGCGTGTTCCGGCAAGTTCAGTGTTGTCGGCAGAAGGATAGGTATGGGTCTGCTTGTTGGTCGATGCATCAGTGGGAACAGGGGTCTGGGCAATAGGCGGTGTGCCGCCCTGCTCGGAGGGCTGCTGCATCAGACAGGAGACAAATATCAATGAACAAGGTAAAATTAACAAATAACAAATAACAATTAACAATTGAATCGGGAACCGGGGACAATTCTCAATTAACAATCGTGTTATGGACCGGGAGTATTTCATTGTATTCGGATTGTTTTGATGCGCAAATATACGACAAAAGTTTGGAATAAAAAATTTTTTGAAGGAAAAATAGTGCATTTGTTTTGCGATTTGCCTGAAAATGCCTATCTTTGCGGCTAATAACAGGTAGTTTTTACATTATGAGCTTAAAGGTTTATAAGATATCAGATTATAATCATCGAGTTGAAGAAAAGCAGTTTGAATCAATTCGACAGTTCCTGTCAAAACATTATGCTTTTCGCAATGAGGATGCAATACTCATAGGCAATTACAACATCGAGGGTGTCGAACTTGATGCTCTGCTTATTGCACCAGGTGGTTATCGGATCCTTGAGTTCAAGAATTGGGGTGGCGACATCATTGCACGTGAGAACGGCTCGTGGACTTCCAACGGCAAGATAATTGAGGGCGGCTCAGGAAAAAAGACTCCCTATGAGCAAATCCGCCAGAACAAAAGCAGGGTGACCAAGGGGTTGGGGACGCTATTGGGTGCAACTCACGATATGGTCTCGGCAGCCATCATCTTCTGGCAAAAATCCAGCATCGACAAAAGCCAGATATCAAGTACAGTCAGCCTTTGGCTTCATATATTTGATAACCAGCATCTGGAAAACATCCTGGAAGGGATGAACAATTCCAGGCTCACCAATGTTTTTATTCGTTCCATTCCCGAGAAACTGAAAATCGAGGAATTCGATATCGATAAACAGAAAGTCAGCCAATCTGTCCCCGATGAAATTTATGAACCGGAGGCAGCAACCAATTTTTTTGAGGAACTGGAATATGCTTTGCGGAGCGTGCCCGACTATGAATCGGTTTATGATTCATTGAACAGGGTATTCCAGATGAGCCTTAATCAGAAAACAGCCGGATCAAGATTGAATCTGGGAGGTACTTTTGCCAAACTTGACTACATACTGAAAGAGATGCAGGCTTCCAAGGCTTTGTATCGGGCAATCAATGACACAAGAAATCGCCTAAGGAAACGGGACGGGTATTCTGAGCAGGAGCTAAAAGACAATTATCTATATGACCTGAAGAACATCTGCAAATTCATTTCCTTTATATACAATGCCGAGATTCCCAAATCGTTGTCGGATGTATTTCCTGCAGATAGGGAGAAGGCGTCAATAGGATCGTTGGTAGGAGAATATCTGCGAGTAATTGTTGAACAATGGGATGATGAATATGTGTGGGTACAGACAGAAGAGGATATGGGAGAGGAAACGGTAAAGGTCTGCTATGCACACAATCGCATCTTCCAGGACACGGATTGGTCTTATCTCAAGGGTTTCTTCTATGCAGGAGCACAGTTGAATCTGATTCGGCCTCGTGTAGAGGAGAATGTCATCTACCCCGAACTAATTATTTTTGAACCTGATTATCTCATAAACATTTCGACGGTAGCACGTTGCTTTACCAATTATGCAGATTCTCCTTTTGTAGATCTGATAAAGAAGATAGAGCCTGTAAAATCAAGTCAGGCTATTGAACTTGGTAATTTCGCCGGTCAGTTGCTCGATGAAGAAATACACCAACTGCCCAATACCCATTCCTATAACCAGAGCGTGAAGGATTTCTTCAAGGGACATGCAATTAACCTCTTGTCGGCAGGAATTGATAAGAATTTCCATACGGAAGCACAAAATCAGAAACGCAACATCACCCAAGCCCTGAGAGTGGATCTGCCACCTATGGTATCCCGGTTCAATCCCCGGGAAGGGATGGTCGAACCTTCGTTTGTGTCGGAGATGCTTGGACTTCAAGGTCGTAT
>Ga0310691_10001384_pt1 | contig 37183 bp, 32 predicted proteins | sample 176DNAGHGlowgp2_FD_203887 | JGI IMG/M metagenome (GOLD analysis project Ga0310691, IMG submission 203887) | Sheep rumen microbial communities from Palmerston North, Manawatu-Wanganui, New Zealand - 1766 DNA GHGlow gp2 (v2) (version 2) | ecosystem: Host-associated > Mammals > Digestive system >... | reverse complement strand
ACTACATCTGTTAATGGTAAGGGAAAGGATATTTCACTTGATGATCTTTATTGTGTTGGAAAGAAAGCCGTCTTATCGAAAAACTTCTGTGTTAACACATATGATGAGATAAGAAATGCGGTATCTTCTGACTTGAATGAATATCTTTCTGAAAAGAACAATAAAGTTCGTCAGGTGACATCAAAGGAATACTTGAAAGATTTGGAAGGACGATCTGTCCTGTGGGAGCGGTAGTTAGGAGATGATCGATATGAAGAATATAACGCAGGAAGAACGCCTGGATTATCTGGTTGAAGCATTTAAGACGGATTCCGGGGAATATAAGGATATTGAAACGCCAAAGGATGCGGAAGGTAAAAGGAGAATCCTCAGATCGCTCATGAACATCAGGATGCCGCGGAATATTTCGTCCGATGTGCTTCGGGTTCAGGATGAATATCTGAAAGGACGAAGTGAAGAAAAAGGAATCGTTACATTATCAGATATACCGGAGATCAGAAAAGGACTGTCCATCTGGCAGGGAGATATTACAAGGCTTTCGGTGGACGCGATCGTAAATGCGGCGAACTCGCAGATGCTTGGATGCTTTGTGCCGATGCATACCTGTATTGACAATCCGATACTGAACTGAATCACACACTTTGCGTAAATATCATCAAAAGAGACATACGAACATTACTGGAGTTAGCAATTTCCCTGCCGAAACCGTCGATACATGCCAGTCCTGGCGAAAAGCTACGGTATTATCGCGAATTAAAGCAGCTAAGCCAGGAAGAGATCAGCAGGATCCTTGGACATGATAGTATCTGGTATGTTGTTAATCTGGAAAAAGGATTCAATCCAATTTTCTATGAAGATGCTGTAACGCTTGCCGAAGTTCTGGATATCGACCCTGATGATCTTCTCACGGAATACACAAGATTCTGTAAACCTGGATATGGAGAAAGGATCAAGCGGATCCGCTATGAATACCATATGTCACAGGGAGAATTTGCAAATCTGGTTGAGACAAAAAGAGCCAATGTTGGAATCTGGGAATGTGAGTATAAAAACATTCATCCCGAGTATGGACGGTTCCTGCATCTCAAAATGCTTGCAGAGCAGAAAGGATTAGACTTCAATAAACTGATTCAGGACGAAGAATACTGCGTGGATGATTATAAGAGATTCATCCGGGGAGATATACCAAAGAAGATCCGGAACATCAGGGCAGCCTGTGGATGCTTCATGGGAGACTTCGGACGATTGATGGGTTTCGATAACGCGGCATCAGCCATATCTCAATGGGAAGCAGGGAATACCAAGCTCTCAAGAAAATACTTCTACAAGCTTCGGGAACTGGCTGTTTCTGTCGGAATTGACATGGATAAGCTGAATGAAGATCCCGATTTCTATAAAGACGAGTATGCTGAGTTTATTGAAACAGACTGCGGAGATAAAATCAGATATATCCGTCTTCAATACGGAGTGTTCATGGAACAATTTGCCGAGATGATCGGAACGTCAGGGAATACAATCAGCGAATGGGAAGCTGGCAACTGTGTACCAATGAGATATTGGTTCCCCGAAATAAAAAAAGCTGCGGCGAATAAAGGAATCGATCTGAATGCGCTAAACGGTCATCCGGAAATATACAAAGATCCATTTACGGAACTGATCCAGAAGCAGGATTCTGAGGAATGGGTAAGGAGAATCCGTAAACAATGCGGTTTAACAGTTGATGCCTTTGCCAGATATATCGGAGTGAGCAGAAGTACTGTAAATTCATGGGAGACCCATCAAAACTGCAGGAAACCAAGCCGGGAATCCTTCAATAGAATAGTAGAAATGGCAAAGATGAGAGGAGTTGATATATATGACCCATGGAGAACAGAGACTCTGGCTAATCCAGCAGCTTCTGAACGAAAGGAATGACGCTGCAGGTGTTCAGATCCCTGAAGACGAACAAGGTCAGAAAGATCTGCTGAGAGGTCTTATGAATATCCGCATGCCGGACCCTATAGATGCCGAGTTCCTGAGAATACAGGATGAGTATCTGACGGAAGAGAACCTTGCGGAGGGTGTTGTCAAAATTGAAGATCTGACACCGATCAAAGCTGATAATAGGCTTTATATCTGGCAGGGAGATATGTCCCGGCTTGCCGTTGACGCTGTTACACTACCAGCCAACTCCGGATTCACAGGATGCTATCAATATTTACACAATTGTTTGGATAACATTCTTGGTTCGAAAGCAGGGATTGAGTTAAGGCTCTTTACAAATAGCATTATCACAAAACAAGGCTATCCTGAGCCTACCGGTCAGGCCAAGATCACGCCGGGATTTAACCTTCCGAGCAAATATATTATCCATACGGTAGGTCCTATCGTTCAGGGTCGGCTGACCAAAGAAAACGAAAGGATGCTGGCTTCCTGCTACAGATCTATCCTGGAACTGGCGGATCAGAACGATATCAAGACTCTCGCATTGTGCTGTATTTCCACAGGTGTATTCATGTTTCCGAATCAGCGGGCGGCAGAGATTGCTGTAGAAACTGTCCGAAAATACATGGAGGAAACAGGCAGTCAGATTAAAGTCATCTTCAATGTCTTCAAGGATATTGATCTGATGTTTTATAAATACTATCTGGGTGAGCCGGAAGCAGAATAACAACTAAATACTTTGTAATTGGCGGTCTCGAACTGTAAAAGGTTCGGGGCCGTTTTTTTGTTTCTGAACATACGGAAAAGAAAGGAGGAACGACTCATGGCAGTCTTCCGAGTGAAGAAAAACGAAAATTTTACCACAATGTGCAACATTCATCTGCGGGATAAAAGCCTGTCTCTCAAGGCGAAAGTAATGCTGTCGATCTTTCTGAGTCTTCCGGATGAATGGCACTATTCGGTCAAAGGTCTTGCCGGGATCTGTCAGGAAGGCCCGGACTGCATCAGAAGTGTTCTGAAGGAACTTGAATCAGCCGGATATCTGGTGCGAAGGCGCACCAGAAAAGAAAACGGGCAGCTTGGAGATGCAGAATATCTGATTTTTGAAACGCCTCAGCCGAAGAATGATGAAGATCTCACATGTGCCTCTTCTGTACAGGCACCACCTGCGCAGGAACCACCTATGCAGGAAAATCCAGTACAGGTGAAACCAGTGCAGAATGATCCGACAGGAATAAAGAAAGAAGAAGTTATTACAGAAGAATCAATAACAGATCTAATAAATACAGATCAATCAAAGAAAGAGCGAGGAGAAAGCCCCCGTCACAAGTATGGGCAGTATAAGAATGTGCTTCTGAGTGATGAGGACTTCGAAAAGCTGAAGGCAGAGTTTCCGGCAGATTACGAAGATCGGATTGATAACCTGTCAGAATACATGGCTTCTACAGGAAGGTCCTACAAGAACCACCTGGTTACCATCCGGAGATGGTCAAGAAGAGATACTGTGCGTAAACCTTACCAGCAATCTTCCTCTCCCACCTACAGAGCCGATAGATACGAAACGACGAAAAGGAGAAGTTTATGACTGACATGAGATCCATTCTTGGTGCGATGGCCGAACGGAACAAAATGGAGCCGGAAGAAATACCTGAAGACACATACAGAGCTGATGACGGTCTGCTCCACTGCAAGGTTTGTGATCAGCCGGTGCAGCATCGACTCGATATCGGCGGAACGGTCCATCTTGTCCGCTGCATATGTCGCTGTGATGAAGAAAGACGTAAGCGTGAAGAGGAAGAAGAACGTCAACGCCGCGAACGCATGTATATTGCATCGCTGAAAGCGAACGGAATCTAGGAACAGCATTTCTACTCCTGGACTTTCGCAAATGCTGAACAAAACGGTGATATCCAGATGGCACAAAGGTATGTGAGTCAGTGGGGAAAAGCCAAAGAACAGAATCTTGGCTTGCTTCTCTGGGGCGGTGTCGGTACCGGAAAGACATATATCGCAGCATGTATCGCAAACGCATTGATTGAACAGAAGGTGCCGGTTCTGATGACAAACTTCTCCAAAGTACTGAATCAGATGGGAGCTATGTATTCTGAGGACCGATACAAATACATCTCGGATTTCTCAAAGTTCCCGTTGCTGATCATTGATGACCTTGGTGTAGAGAGAAGCACCGAATATGTCCGGGAACAGATCTTTGCCATTATCGATGAGCGATATAAAGCCAATCTGCCGCTGATCGTTACAACTAATCTCACGATTGATGAGCTTAGTGACCCGAAAGATGTGGCAGATGCCCGGATCTACAGCAGACTTCTGGAGATGTGTGCTCCGATTCAGATCAGAGGATCCGACCGGCGTCAGAAAGCTGGAGACGCGAAGATTGACCTGGCGCAGCAGATGCTGTTTGAAAGCGTGGTGAGCCGATGAAAAGCAGCACAGAAATCATATCAATCGTCAATCAGAAAGGAGGGACAGCTAAAACAACTACAGCGGAAAACTTAGGAATCGGCCTGGCAAGAGAAGGAAAACGAGTACTGCTTGTCGATACAGATCCTCAGGCATCTTTAACCATTGCTTTAGGCCACCCAAATCCGGATGACCTGCCATTTACCCTGACAGAGATGATGAATCTCACCATGGATGAGACCCTGAGCGATCCGGTCGCTGGAATTCTTCGTCATGAGGAAGGTGTGGATCTGATACCGGCAAATATCTCTTTAGCCGGACTTGAGGTTTCCCTGGTCAACACCATGAACCGGGAACGGATCCTGAAACAGCTGTTGGATCAAGTCAAGGCCAATTATGACTACATTCTGCTGGATTGTATGCCATCACTGGGGATGATGACGGTCAATGCACTTGCGGCTTCTAACAGTGCTCTGATCCCGGTCCAGCCGAATTATCTGTCAGCCAAAGGTCTTGAGCAGTTGCTCGGTACTATCAACAAGGTCAAACGGCAGCTGAATCCAAAGCTGAAGATCGATGGAATTCTACTAACTATGGTGGACAGCAGAACTAACTACACAAAAGAAATCAGTTCGCTGATCCGCGATACTTATGGAGGCCATATTAAAGTCTTCCAGACAGAAATTCCCCGATCGATCAGGGCAGCTGAGATATCGGCAGAGGGCAAAAGCATATTTTCCTACGACCCCAAAGGAAAAGTCGCTGACGCATACGGAAAGCTAACGAAGGAGGTGATGATGAATGCAGAGAAAAGGCGCAAACGTCAGCTTGAAGAGTGTCGATGACCTTTTCTCCACCCAGGAAGAAAGAGATACGACCGAACATGTTCAGGAGATTCCGCTTTCAGAGCTGCATCCTTTTAAGAATCATCCGTTCAAAGTCCTGGATGATGAAGCAATGCAGAAAACAGTTGAGAGTATCAAAGAGTATGGAGTCCTGACACCCGCTATTGCAAGGCCCAGACCTGAAGGAGGTTATGAACTGATCTCCGGGCATCGGAGGCATCATGCTTCAGAACTTGCCGGTAAAGAAACAATGCCTGTCGTTGTCAGGAACATGGATGATGATGCCGCGACGATCCTGATGGTGGATTCCAATTTGCAGCGGGAGGAAATCCTGCCGAGTGAACGAGCCAAGGCATACAAAATGAAGCTTGAAGCTATAAAACATCAGGGAGAGAGATCGGATTTAACTTCTGCCCAAGTTGGTCAGAAGTTGAAATGGGCTATAGATCAAGTCGCTGATGAGGCAGATACCAGCAAAACACAGGTACAGCGTTATATTCGCCTGACCAACCTTACTCCGGAACTTCAGGATATGGTGGATGACAAGAAAATCTCCTTCAATCCGGCGGTTGAGCTTTCATACCTAAAGCCGGAGGAACAGGACATGTTCCTGGAGGCAATGGAAACAGCGCAGGTTGCTCCTTCGCTTTCCCAGGCACAGCGCATGAAGAAACTGAGCCAGCAAGGCCAACTGACTATGGAAGCCATGGAGGATATGTTATCTGAGGACAAGAAAGCCCCGCTGGACCGAGTGGTATTTGATCAGAATCAGATCCGGAAGTATTTCCCGAAATCTTATACAACCAGGCAGATGCAGGAAAAGATTATTCAGCTGCTGGAGCAGTGGCAAAGAAAACAGCAAAGGGATCAACATTTGTCTACAGCACAGCCGAAGAGGTCAGCAAAATCTATCATCTCTCTTCAGGGACGGTCTACAAATACGGAATCTACGCAGAGAACCTGGATTCGATTTATGACAGAGACAGGCAGCTTGCCGAATATGTTCTCTCCGGGAAACTGAAGGTTTCGCATAAAACAATTCAGCTGATGACAACCGTCCAGGATGAAGTGCTGTCGCTACTGGATTCCATGGTGAACAAAGGAAAGGTAGAGCATATTACGAACAATGAATTACAAAAAATGATGCTGAAAAACAAAGTAATTACAAAGACCGGCAACCGGAAATCACAAGTTTCTGCACAGCCGAACATTGCTATCAAGCAAACTCCTGTATATGATCCGGACTCTGAAATCTCTGGATTGTATCTCACGATCCCGTCCTGGATCACTTCAATAAAACGAAGCTGCGCAAAGGCAGACTTCAGCAAGATCTCTCCGGAGGCAAAGGCGCGGCTCCGGGAACAGCTCGGAGAGCTGGATGAAGAGATCATTGCCGCCATCTTACAAATCACGGAGGAGTCGTAATGGACGAAAGATTCAACCAGTTCATTCCACAGGTACATTTTGAACTGATCCCGATCAGAAACCTTGTTTCCAATCAGGAATATCAGCGATCAATATCCGAAAAGCAGGTTCTCCATGCTGCAGAGAATTTTGATGTGAATCAGATCAATCCGGTGAAAGTAAGCCGCAGAAATGGAATGAATTATGTTTTCAACGGACAGCATACCATTGAAATTGTTGCGATGGTTTCCGGATCGAGAGATACACCGGTTTGGTGCATGATCTATGACGATCTGGAGTATACGCACGAAGCCGATATCTTTGCGAACCAAAGCAAATATGTCCGCCCGCTTACACCGTATGATATTTTCACTGCAAATATTGAGGCGGGTAATCAGGAACAGCTGATTATCAAGGAGCTTGTAGAATCATACGGGTTATCTATCACACCGGGAGATGCCCCTGGCGGAATCTGTGCGGTTGCTACGATTCAGGACATCATGAAAAAGTTTGGATACGGCAATCTGGATCACACACTCCGACTCTGTATTGCCACCTGGGAAGGAGCTCCGCATTCTCTCAGCTCGAACATCCTAAAGAGCATCGCCATTTTGATTCATGTGTATGGAGATGAATTGAGCGATGAGACTTTCAAAGAAAAGCTAGGATCTGTTTCTCTGAAGGAAATCATGAGGAATGCAAAGGAACGCCGCTCTGGTTCAATGGGATATGCAGAGGCGCTTGTGACGTTTTATGCGAAGGGGACCAGAGGTGGCAAGAACAATCTGAGTCTGGAAAAACTCTACTCGTACATGACAGAGCAGGCAAGAAAACATAAATCCAGTACAAGCAGGATCAAAAAGATTGCTGCGGAAGCTCAGGAAAATGCTGCGAATGATACCGACCTCGGAGAGGTAGACAAAGAGAATGCTCAGCTGGATCTGCCTATCGAAGCATAATGTTTATCACAGTTGTATTAACCATGATGGTTGTAATAATTCGGTGGCCGTTGCTCAGCGGCCACCATTTTTTTGCAGGTGAAATGGCACACAGAAAAAAACGATGCCATTCAATGCAGCATCGTTTTTGCCATCTCTTATACTCAGATGATCTTTTCGTTTTGGGCCTCGTTGATCATGTCTCTGAAGGAGTCCAGGGATATGCCCAGCTCATTCAAAAAGTTAAGCTGATATCTGAGCTGCAGTCCTGTCAATATTGCCCGAAAAAGGTTGCAGTGCCCACGGTCGTGCATCTTTAGGGCCATTATCAGAGCCTGGTCAATCGAGATACTTTGATCTTCACGTCTCATAAAGTGTCCTCCTTTAATTGAAGTGTACGGATCCGGCAAGAGTTCATTCTTTTACAATCTTCCTGTTTTCTTAAATTTCACTGGCTGTAAGAATTATCCTCTCCAAGAGGGGAGTCATTCATTTATAAGAATCTCAGCATCTCCTAATGGAGGAAGTTTTCACTGAATAAGCTCGATGCTAACGGCATCGTTCAAGGGGATTGGGGCGCTTCCCCAACAAGCAATAGGTCTTTGTGACACAAAGACACTGCTTGCATAATACTTATCTTTACGAATTTTTTCCTCATCTTCTCGTCTATGTGTAATTCTATCCAAAAACAAGAAAAACAAGTGTTTGGAAGATAAAAAAATAGTCACAAGCACGACAAAACAGATGAAATCTCGATGACTTAATGGTATAGTGTGTTACAAGTGGTTTTGTATCCATTATTGGGACTCATAATGAGAGGTATATGTTATGGCAGTTTCTTACAAGAAGTTGTTCAAATTATTGATTGATCGCGACATGAAGAAGAAGGATTTCAAGGAGATTACCGGCATCAGCCAGGGGACTTTGAATAAGCTTCAGAACGGTGGCAATGTCATGGTGGATGTACTTGAGAAGATCTGCCTAAACATGGATTGCAACGTTGAAGACATCATGGAGATTTATCCTGATCCGGTTGACAGTACAAAAAAAGGCACACATAGAAGTGTAAAGTATCATGGGAAGGACTAATGACATGGAACGGGTAACCGCCAATTACAATTTTATAGATTTGTTTGCCGGTGCCGGCGGCCTGTCAGAAGGATTTCTTCAAGCAGGGTTCAAGCCAGTTGCACATGTGGAGATGAATGAATTTGCAGCCAAGACTCTTGAAACAAGAAGTGCATATTACTATCTAAAGGGTACAAATAATCTGGCTCCGTATAAGAAATACTTGTCCGGAAAAATCGGCCGTGACGAGTTCATGAAGCATATTCCTGCTTCAATTACCAAAACAATCATCAATGAAACAATGTCCGAAGAGACACTACCTGCTATCTTTAAAACCATTGATGGGATTATGAAAATCAGAGGCATCTCGACGATTGACGTAATCGTTGGTGGACCACCCTGCCAGGCCTACTCACTTGTCGGAAGGGCACAGAGCAGTCATATGGAAGTTCCCATGGAAGATGATCCGAGGAACTATCTTTATAAACTGTATGCACGGTTCTTAAAACGCTATCAACCTCGAATGTTTGTCTTTGAAAATGTAACTGGAATTGAATCAGCCAATGGCGGAACTACATGGAAGAATATCCAAAAATATCTGAAGCGTGTTGGTTATGAAATTGAATGCCGTGAGCAGAATGCTCACACTTTTGGCGTCCTTCAGAACCGACGCCGAATGATTATTGTTGGCTGGCTGAAGCAGAGCGGGTTGAAATATCCGGACTTCATTGAGATTAATGCGAATGCGGTAGTAAATGATCTCTTTGATGATTTACCAAAGCTTCATCCGGGGGAGAGTTCCGATAAATATGCCAAGTCGAAAGCAAGTAGATATGTATTGGATTATGGCATCAGAACGAAGGATGATGTTCTGACGCTTCATAATTGCAGACCGAACCAGGACCGAGATATCCAGATTTACAGAAGAGCTGTAGAACTGTGGAATGATGGTCATCAAAGGCTCAACTATAATGATCTGCCTGAAGAACTGAAGACACACAAGAATCGACATTCATTCGTTGACAGATTCAAAGTTGTGGAGGGTGACGAAGCGTGCTGCCATACCATCCTTGCACATCTTTCAAAGGATGGCCACTACTTCATCCATCCTGATATAGAGCAGAACCGTTCCATTACTGTTCGTGAGGCTGCAAGAATACAGTCATTTCCAGACAGCTATTTTTTCGAGGGACCGAGAACATCCCAGTTTGTTCAAATCGGAAACGCAGTTCCTCCGATGATGGCAAAAGGAATAGCAATGGGAATCTTCGAGCAACTGTACAAAGGAGACACTGATGGAAAGTAACCTGCTTCTTGAGCAATATAGCAGATACAAGAAAATGGAATTGGAAGCTTCTCCTTTTCATTTCCTGCTGGATGCTAACATTGAATTGAACCCTCATCAGATCAATGCTTTTTGTGCTGCCATTCAGGCATTGAAAACAGGAGGAATAGTTCTGGCTGATGAAGTTGGCCTTGGTAAAACAATTGAGGCAGGTCTCGTATTAAAGTATGTGCTTGAGTCAGGTGCGAAAAGGGTTTTGATTGCACTGCCCGCATCCCTGCGGAAACAGTGGGAACTGGAACTTGAGGAAAAATTCAATCTGGAATCTGTCATTCTGGATCGGATTACCGTCGAAAAAGAAAGCAGAGAATGGAGAAGCCGGCTGACTGATACCAGCAAGGTGCGGATCGTACTGACATCCTATGATTATTCATCAAAGCTGATGAAAAGATTCCCTGAAGTAAAATGGGATTTCATCATCATTGATGAGGCGCATAATCTCCGGAATGTTTTCCACGGAACCAAGAGAGCGAAAAACCTTTATGAGCTTTCAAAAGGAATTCCCAAAATACTGCTGACGGCGACGCCGCTCCAGAATTCACTGACAGATCTTCACGGATTGATTTCTTTCATTGATCCCCGGATCTTTGGAAGTGAGAAGGTATTCAACAAGCGTTATATCGAGGGCGAGGATTATTCTGATCTCAAGAGAGAACTGACCCCTGTCCTCTACCGAACTCTTCGCCGGGATGTGGCGAAGTATATGAACTTCAAGAAAAGAATCTGCAAGACAGTCGATTTTGCTCTGTCAACAGATGAAATAGAGCTATATCAAAGGGTAAATGATTTCCTGAAGCGGGATATCCTTTACTCTATTCCGACATCCAATCGAAGCCTGATTATCCTTGTAATCAGAAAGCTCCTCGCGTCCTCCAGCTTCGCACTGATCGAGACATTCGAGGTGTTGAAAGCCAGGCTGGAAAAGCTGTATGAAGGGAGCAAATCTGCAAATGCTCAGGAAGGATTTGATCTGTTCTGGAGCTTTGTTGAAGACGAAATTGATGAATCCGGCTTTGAGGAAACCGAGGATGAAGATACGGTTATCCAGAAGCAATACATCCAGGCTGAACTTGATGAAGTAAACACTATCATAGATGTTGCCAAGCGAATCAAGACCAATGCAAAGGTGGTTGCATTAAAGTCTGCGATAGACATAGCCTTTGATATGCAGCGGAAACAGGGCATTTCGCAGAAGGTTGTTGTCTTCACAGAATCAAAACGCACACAGAAATATATTGCTGAAGAACTGCGGAAGAATGGATACGACGAAGAAGACATCCTGCTTTTCAACGGCGACTTTGACGATGCCATGACAAAAGAAATATACAGGACATGGCAGGTTAAAAACTTTGGAAATGCCAATTATGGACGCAGCGTCGAATACAAACACGCTATTGTAGATTATTTCCGCAGCAATGCGAAAATCCTGATCTGTACGGATGCAGGCTCAGAAGGTTTGAATCTTCAGTTCTGCAATACGGTTATCAATTATGACCTGCCTTGGAACCCCATGAAGATTGAGCAGCGAATTGGTCGTTGCCATCGTTATGGACAGGAACACGATGTCGTTGCCATAAACCTGCTGAACACCCAGAATGCGGCGGATCAGCGTGTATATGATATCCTGGCAAGAAAGTTTGAGCTGTTCGAGGGCGTGTTCGGCGCATCCGATATTGCCCTGGGTGCCTTGGAATCCGGGACCAGTTTTGAAAAAATGGTGCTGCAGATTTATCAGACCTGTGATACTACGGCAGAGTTTAAGAAGGCATTTGACAAGTTGGACAGGAAACTGAATGCCAAACGTGACAAGAAAGCGCGGGAGTTGAGAACACTTCTGCTGACAGAAAGCAGTGGTGCAAAGGAGCAGGCGCTTGACAGTACGAAGAATGATATTGCCCGGTATCTGAGCGAGGTTGAATATTGGAACGGCTTCGGTGAACCGGAGGTTGACGGTAATCTGCATTACTGGAAGGTAGATAACTGGGGAGAACAGGTTCTTGGCTCACATGGAATTCTTTTTGTCGGAGCATTCTGCGATTCAGTGAAGCTGCTGTTTCCGGTCATTCTCCTTTGTGATGAACAAGGAAACTATGTGGACTTTGACGAGGCTGATCTGATACCGGCCCTGGAAAAGATTGACGATATGGATGTCCGTTATTTCAAACCGACAGCGGACGAAATGGAGCTGTATCAAAAGGTCTATGACAGGCTGACGGCGGAAATGCTGAAACGATACCAGGATCAAACGGAACCTGTCAAAGCATATAACCGCAGAAAGATTGAAAACTGGGAAAGAATCCAGATGGAGCAGTTGATAGCGTCATATCAGGAAATGGACGCTGAGATAAGAGCTCTGAAAGAGCTGGAAAGTGCCTCGGACAATTTCTATGAAAAGATAGATATCCGGAAAAAGATCACGGAGAAATCGAAGGCGCTTGAGAAGCTGCAGGAGTCCTTTCATGAAAAAGGGACTGGCTTTAAGACCGAGGGCGAACGGGAAATCGAGGAATTCAACAGGCAGTTTGATATTAACCCGATACTGCTGGTTAATATCGTCCTGAAATTTTAGGAGAGATGATTATGCAGAAAACAGGCAAGTTAGAACTGACATGGGTTGACAAATATGATGATAAAGTTGTTGAACCAAGGATTTTAATTGAGGATTCCAGCAAATCCTATGGAGATTCGGCTTCTGAAAACATGCTCATTCATGGAGATAATCTTATTGCTTTACAATCATTACAGAATGATTTCTATGGGAGAATCAAATGTATATACATTGATCCGCCCTATAATACGGGCAGTGCGTTTGAGTATTATGATGACAATCTTGAACACAGCATTTGGTTAAGCCTTATGAGAAAAAGGCTTATTCTTCTTCGAGAATTATTGTCCGAGGATGGAACAATTTGGATTCAGATTGACGACGAAGAGCAGGCATATTTGAAAGTGCTGTGCGACGAAGTGTTTGGCCGTGGAAACTTCATCAATATGATTTCAGTAAACATGAAAAACATTGCTGGAGTATCAGGTGGAGGGGAAGACAAAAGGCTAAAGAAGAACTGTGAGTATATTTTGGCATATGCAAAGGAATACTCACTCTTGCCGCTGTTTAACGGGCCGTATTCTTTTACAGAAATGTCGGAATTAGTACAGCAATATCTTGATGAAGGTAAAAGTTGGAAGTATACAACAGTTCTGCTTAATCCGGGAGAGAAAGAATATCATGGGTCAACTGTTGATGGAGATGGCAATGAGATAAAGGTGTATTTAAGAAAGAATCCGGAGATGCTTTCTATAAAGCAGGTTGCTTCCAGAGATGGCATTACTGAAAAAGAAGCATACAAGAAATATGGAATCAGTATTTTCCAGACAACAAATGCCCAGAGTTCCATCAGAACAAGAGTAATGGATTATAGAGCGGAAGAAGGAATTGAAGAGGACCTTATTTCGATTGAATATGTTCCTAAAACCGGGAAGAATAGGGGTAAGGTATATGAGCAGTTCTATAAAGGGGATAAATGCCGTCTGTTTGTATGGTTAAGAGATACATCCGAAGTTATTGATGGAGAATTGTACAAGAAAGATCTTCAAGGCACCTATTGGGACATGAATGCATGGATGAAAAATCTCACAAAAGAAGGATCAGTTGAGTTTGGAAGTGGGAAAAAACCAGAGCAGCTTGTTCGCCAAATAATTGAAATGTGTACATCCGAGGGAGAGTGGGTTTTAGATTCTTTCTTGGGATCTGGAACTACTGCTGCTGTCGCTACAAAGCTAAACAGAAACTGGATAGGCGTTGAGCTGGGAGATCAAGCATATACACATTGCAAACCGAGACTTGATAGAGTAATTGATGGGAATGATACAGGTGGTATTACAAAAGCCGTTGACTGGCAAGGCGGCGGAGGATATCACTTTTATGAGCTCGCCCCAAGTTTGCTTGTGAAAAACGACAAACTTCCGATTTATCAGATAAACCCGGATTATACGTTCGATATGATCTGTGAGGCGATTTGTAAAGTTGAAGGTTTTCATTACAAGCCGCAGGATGTATTCCATGGCTATTCGTCGGAGAAGCGTTTTATCCATGTCACTTTGGAGTTTATAAACGCAGCCTATATCAAATCGTTGGCGGCGCGGCTTGCAGAAGGTCAATCTCTGCTGGTTTATGGGACAAAGGTGCAGTCAGATATGGTGCTGCCAGAAAACATAGAGGTAAAGAAAATTCCGAAGGATTTGCTGGATAAGTGCGATTTTGAGAGTGAGGTGAGGTAAATGTCGGAGACAGTAAACAAGATCAAGTATGCCATGAGCCTCAGAACTCCGCAGGAAGAGGCACTCTCTTATCTCGATGCTATCAGCACACATTGCGATTATAAAAAAGACAGCAAAGACACTGTTGAGGCCGTTGCGACGGAATACTGTGAGAAGCAGAGGAAGATCAATGCGAAGTTTGATTTCCCTTCGTTTTGTTACGCCATGGCGACCGGTATCGGGAAAACCCGGCTTATGGGGGCCTGCATCTATTATCTGTACAAGACTAAAGGATACAAGCATTTCTTCATCTTGGCACCAGGAAACACGATCTACGACAAGCTCCGCAAGGAAACGAATCCCAACCATCCGAAGTATATCTTTAAGGGACTGGAAGCCGAAATGGGAAGGCCGAAGGTATATGACGGGGAGAATTACGACACTTATCCGGTGAAGTTTGAGCAGATGACCCTGAAGATCGAGAGAACTTCAGAAATCCAGCTGTTTATCTTCAATATCGGGAAGATTTTTAACAGCAAGACGGACACCCAGTTTAACTTTCATAAATTCAAGGAGACGCTGGGGGCATCTTTCGCTGATGTACTGGCTCAGTTTGATGATCTGGTGATCTGCATGGATGAGGCGCACCGCTATTATGCACCGGCATCAATGAAAGCCATCAATTACTTGAAGCCTGTTCTCGGACTGGAGTTTACTGCAACGCCGAAGAGCACATCAAATGTTATCTACGCATATGATCTTGCCCGCGGTGCCGTTGAGGGATATCTGAAGATTCCTGTTGTAATGGGACGTTCCAATACTGCGGGGTACAGCCAGGAAGATATTGAGGAAATGAAAATCCGTGATGGTCTCACCCTGCATGAGCATCGTAAGACTGTATTGCGGGAATATTGCAATGAAAACGATCTGGACTATGTAAAGCCTATCGTGCTGATTGCCTGCAAGGACACGGAACATGCTAAGAAAGTACGCGCACTGATCGACAGTGACAGTTTCCAGAATGGTAAATATAAAGGGAAAGTCATCGAGATTCATTCAAAGCAGACCGGGGAGGAATCAGAAGAGAATATCCGTCTTCTTTTGTCTATTGAGAGTGCATCAAATCCCGTTGAGATAGTTCTGCACGTATATAAGCTGAAAGAAGGATGGGACGTAAACAATCTGTTTACGATCATCCCTTTGAATGCTGCAAAGAGCGATATTCTTGCCATGCAGACGATTGGCCGTGGGCTGAGACTGCCTTTTGGCGAGCAGACAGGTAATGAAGATTTAGATACCCTGGATATTGTCGCTCACGATCATTATAGAGAACTGGTAGATGAAATAAAGAACAGTGATATCTTCCGCTACCGCGATCTGGATTCATCCACTGTTGAACCCTCGGAATCAGTGGACGTATCTGCGGGTGTAGATGATGGACAGTTATCGCTGTTTGACTTCGCGATTTCGGCCTCTGGTGTAAAAACCTTTGCTGAGGTGTTTAATCCGAAAACACAGCTTGAGATTTACCAGGAATATCTGAAGAATTTCGTGGCTGTTCAGAAAAAAGATAAGAAAGATGATCCGGGACAGCTGACACTGTTTGATATTCAGCCGGATGTAATGCCTGCTGGAAGCACTGAGACGGCGGCACCTGCCACTTCAAAAACGGAAGGCAAAGCTGAGAAACAGCCGCTTTCCAAAGAGGAATTCGTAAAAGCAGTAACGGAATACTCTGCAAAAGCTATTTCCGTTCCGAAAATTCTGGTGCAGACAACATCGGAAGTGAAGTTTAACCGTTTTGAGGTAAAGCGTACTATTCCTGATTTTGAAGTCGCCATGGCAAAGATTGAAAGATTTGATGCGATCAACCAGCAGCTCCTTACGCTGGTGGATGCACAGATTCTTGAAGTGAATGATGCCATGAACACGCTTGCCTGTATGCTGCTTGACGCCATCAGCGAGCTTTCCTACGACGATGCCGATTTCGTGATTGACGTTGTTGAACAGTACCTTGCACAGATACCTGGAGATGAGGAAAACAAGCGTCGTATTGTCCGTCGGTATGCAACACTGATTGTAACGGACATCAGAAAGCAGATTTATGAGCATATGGATCGGAAAACACAGGATATCCATATCATTCAGAAAGATCTTATCCTGTTCCGCCGGTTTGTAAAGAATGTAAAGGAGGACGGAAAAGTCAGGTTTGACAAGCCGTTCACGGATAAGAGCAACATCAAGAAGTATCTCTTTACCGGGTATAAGAAATCATATTATCCGGCAAATGCGTTTGACAGTGATACCGAGCGTCAGTTCTCAATTATCCTGGAGGAAGATCCGGATGTTATCCGCTGGATCAAGCCGCCGCTGAATCAGCTTGGCCTTTTCTGGAAAGCGGGCCAGCAGTATAATCCGGACTTCCTGGTTGAGACGACAGCAGGGAAATTCATGGTTGAGGTCAAGGCTTTGAATGAGGTGACTTCTGATGAGGTTGTTTCCAAGGCGAGGGAAGGAATCAAGTGGTGCAGATTTGCTTCTACGGCAGACCCCGATCATAAGAAATGGGAATACAAGCTTGTTTCCGATGACAACATTCATCCCGGAAACACCTGCAAATATACGCTCGGTACGGCTCATGCCGTTAAGGAGGACGAATAATGGCTGACAGGTTTAAGTATTCAGAAGTCAGACAGAAAATCATTGACGCCATAAGAACTGATCTCATCGGCCCAAGAGAAGCTGAGGAGGTTCTGGAAGAGAATCCCCGTTATGCTTATCTGGTTGGAATGCTTGATATACAGAGCGACGATGAAGATTATTCCGGTGCCGGTGAGCAGGAAGTTGATGCCGACATGGCTTTTGAAGACGGAGAAGATTTTACTGCCGGAGAGGATGATGACAACGAGCCGATTTCGACGACACATTTCAAGCTGCCGTCTTCTATCGGTATCAGTTTCTATGTGCAGAGCGATCTGCCGGGTATCAACCTGGACGTGTCCTGGGGCGACTATTCAAAATCTTCAGAGAAATACACGGGAAAAGACGAAAAAGAACACAGTCGTGCAATCTATACCCGCATCCCGATGGCGGAGACGATTCATGTCAACTTTGCTGATTTCGGACGTACAAAGGAATATCAGCTTGTCTGCGATTCCAATGTTCATGTGCATGTATCGCGGATTGGATTGAAAGGCGGTTACTCTCTTGTTACTGCCTATGTCGTAAACAAAAGAAAGAATCCGGCAAGCAGTGTAGAAGCCATTATGTTCCAGGTGGAGTTGAAAGCATATGCCGAAGATGGGTCTGCTGCTTTTGTTGCGGAGCATATCTGCCGAAAAATCCTTGCGGCAGATGAATTCTACTTTGAACAGCGTCCTATCCTGGGACGCGGCAGAGGCTGCGCTGCGGTATGGGATACACCAGTTGACGGAAGAACTACATCTGTCCGATCTGCATTCATACCGGAATATGAATTCCCTGGCGTGAGTGCTGCCCTTGATGGTTTCGACCGATACTTTTTCTCGACGTTTACCATGTCGGCAAAAGCCAAAAAGGAAGATACCATCGGGAAACTGAACACGCTTGCCGATTCCTATGAGAACTGGATCAACAAGACCCTTGTCGACAATCCAAGGATGAAGGATGCAGATTTCAAGGGGAAAATCGGCAATGTCGTAGTTGATCGTTGCCTGGATGCTTTGAGGCGTATCCGGGAGGGTATCCATATCATTGAGTCAGATGATACTTCATTTGAAGCATTCTGCTTCATGAACCGTGTTATCTTTCTTCAGAACAGCATAAAGAACTATGCAAAGAAACACGGGGCCGGCATCGAGTGCAGTTTTCAGGATTTTATCAATCCGAAGAACCCGGACAATAATTTTGGCTGGCGGCCATTCCAGATTGCTTTTATTCTGATGAACCTGGCAGGGATTGTTGACCCGACACATGAAGATCGGGAAATTGTCGATCTTCTCTATTTCCCGACCGGTGGCGGTAAAACAGAAGCATATCTTGGACTTATAGCTTTTGCCATAGCTAACAGAAGGCTCAGGGCAACTGACAGTGGTGAATACAACCTGGATGGTGGCGTCACGGTTATGCTCAGGTACACACTGCGCCTCCTTACTACGCAGCAGCGTGACCGTATCACGAAAATGGTTGTAGCGGCGGAAATGATCAGACGCCAGGCATATCCGCGTTTTGGAAAGGAACCGATCAGTATCGGTTTCTGGGTTGGAGGCGGGGTAACACCTAACAAGTTTGATGAGTTCATTGAAAAGGCGGATGCGCCGCAGGCAGCAAGAAGTGCGCGGAATCATGTTTACAAACAGCTGCTGACCTGTCCGTTCTGTGGTAAACCGCTGAAAGAAGAAAACTTCAATATTGACACAGACAGAAAGTCGATTGAAATCTTCTGCTCTGACAAGGACTGCCAGTTCTACAGATACAGAAATGACAGAATCCCGATTCCTGTTTATCTTGTAGACGAAGAGATATATGGCAAATGCCCGACAATTATCCTGTCTACCGTAGATAAATTTGCCAGACTTCCCTGGGATGTGAATACAAATGCCATATTCGGAAGAGTTGACCGCAAGTGCAGCCGCGACGGGTATGTAGCCATTAGTGCGGATCATGGAAGGCATAACAAAACAAGTTCTCTGCCAGCGTCTAAGCTGGAAAGAATACGTCCGTTCCTGCCGCCGGAACTGATTATACAGGATGAGCTGCATCTCATTACCGGTCCGCTTGGTACAGTTTATGGTGCTTACGAGACCATTATTGAGGATATGTGCATCCACGATGGTATCAAGCCTAAATATGTGGTTTCAACGGCAACGATAAAGAATGCGGAAGCACAGACAAAGTGCCTGTATGCCAGAAAGAAAACAACGCAGTTCCCGCCAAACGGGTTTGAAATTGGAGACAGCTTCTTCATCAGGGAGATTCCTGTAGATACAGATCCTTTCCGGAAATATGTAGGTGTCTGTGCACCGGGACAATCCGTAAAGACTGCATTGCTGCGTGTATATTCCATTATTCTGCAGGAGGCTTATACATTATCACTCCAGGATGAATACCGGGATGTGATTGATCCCTATTACTCACTTGTGGGCTATTTCAACAGTATTCGCGAGCTTGGCGGTGCTGTGCGTCTTCTCCAGGACGACATTCCGAAGAGAATTTACAGGATAAAGAACAAATACGGCATGGAGAAGCAGCGTTATTTGAATCATAATGTGGAGATCACTTCCCGTATGTCCTCATACAAAATACCTGAGAAGCTGAACCAGCTAGAAACAACCTGCAAGTCGAAAGACTGTCTGGATACAGCTATTGCCACAAACATGATCGCAGTCGGTATGGATGTTGATCGTCTTGGACTTATGGTTGTAACCGGACAGCCAAAACAGAACTCTGAATATATCCAGGCAACAAGCCGTATTGGCCGTGCTTTTCCTGGGCTGGTTGTGACGCTTTACAATGCGTACCGCCCGCGCGACCTGTCGCACTATGAAAACTTCACAGGGTATCACTCTCAGCTTTACAGATTTGTTGAGGGAACGACTGCAACACCGTTCTCGGCAAGAGCAAGGGATCGCGTCCTTCATGCGTTGATTATATCTGCTATCCGACTGAAATTCCCGGCCATGGCAAACAATCCCGATGCTGCCGCGATTGGAACACTGACGGCAGAAGAGATTGCAACTGTAAAGGCCTTGATTCTTGACAGGCTCAATATCATCAAGCCTTCAGCACGGACAGATGCGGAGGATGAGATCGACAGATTCATTGACTGGTGGAAGTTTCGCGCAGCCCAGACCAAACCACTGCGCTATTATGTGGTCGGTACGGAACGGTATAACCGGTTGATGAATCCCTATGACAAGCCGCATGAGGAAGATGAGAAGGCTACTCTGCAGTCAATGCGGGAAGTTGAAAGCTCTGCGAATATGTTCTATTACACGGAGGAATAACATGGCTTTTGATAATAACAAACTCGGAGAGCTTCGTCCGAATCAGATCATTACTACATTCGGCCCTGGCTCCGTTGTGGATGCAGTCAAGGATTCTGTAACGATTCTTGATATTTCCTACTGGAAGCACAAGGGAAAAAAGATAATTGACGGAAGACTGGCATCATATCTGGGAGTGGATTGCTTCTATATGCCTCGCACAAGCTTTTCGGGAGATATTCCGGTTGTAACGTTCCCTTACTGGCATGTATGCTCGAATCTCAAGTGTGGCAGGCTGTTTGATGCAAGGCAGAATTTCGACCTGGACAGATATCTGAAATACGGTGTGACCTGTCCTGAATGTCATCGTCCTGCATATCCTTCCCGATTCATTACGATATGCGAAGACGGGCATATGTCCGATTTTCCCTGGAAATGGTGGGTGCACAGAGGTGATACGGACTGCAAAGGAACGCTCAAAATGTATTCAACAGGAAATACATCTACGCTTGCTGACATGTGGGTTGAGTGTTCCTGCGGAGCAAAGAGGAGCATGAGCGGCGCTACCCAGAGAGATAATTTTGATGGAGTGAAATGTACGGGACATCATCCGTTCAGGCCGAATGTCAAGAATCAGAAGTGCACCAAGCCTGTTATTCCCTCACAGCGCGGTGCGTCGAATGTTTACTTTGCAGTAAGCAGAAGCGCTATTTCTATTCCGCCGTGGATTAACCCTCTTTACAATCTGATCGACGAACACCTTCGCGACATTGAGCTTGCAAAACAGCTTATGGGTGATGCGGGAATAACAAAGATCTATGAGATGTATTTCTCTGCATTTCCGAGAAATGAATTTGATGAGGCGCTTCAACGCCGCATGAATAATATTAAGGAATACACAGAAATCAAGCAGATGGAATATAACGCAATCACCCATTTTGATGATCCGTTATATGAATCCAACAAGAAGCATTTCAAAGCTGAGGAGGACGCACTGCCGGGATATCTGAAAAAGTATTTCAGCAGGATCATCCGTGTTACGAGATTAAGGGAAGTCAGAGTGCTTCTGGGCTTCACCAGAGTGGATGCCCCTGATCCGGATGCAGACGAACAGCCGAATATTGTTAAACTCAGCAAAGGGAAACAAGAAAGATGGCTCCCGGCGGCAGAGGTCAATGGAGAAGGTATATTCATTGAATTTAATAAAGCCGCACTGAAGAAGTGGCTGGCCACTGATACGGTCAAGGCTATTTCTCAGAAATATGAGGATTCCTATCAGGAATTCTGTAATTCAAAAGGTTGGACAGTAACGGTAAAACGAGACGCAGTATACGTTCTCATGCATACCTTTGCCCATCTGATGATAAAACAGATGTCGATGTCCTCCGGTTACTCGTCATCAGCGATTCGAGAAAGGATTTATTTTGGAGATACCATGGCCGGCATTTTGCTTTATACCGGAAGCTCTGATAAGGAAGGATCGCTTGGAGGCCTGGTGGAACTGGGAACTATCGAACAGATGACAAGCCTGATGAGAGATGCTTTTCAGGAAGCGCTTGTTTGCACCAATGATCCGGAATGCATGAACACTCTTCCGGCTGGAAAGAATTCAAATGGTGCAGCCTGTCACTCCTGCTGCATGATATCCGAGACCGCTTGTGAGAACGGGAACAGAATGCTGGATCGTGGATTGGTGGTTCCTATCCCTGGGCGGGAAGCATGTTCATATTTCAAGGAGCTGGTAAGTGATCTATGTCAGGTGGAAGTATAAACAAAGAAATCCTTTTTAACACTGTTAAAAGCGATATGGCAAACGGGACAGCCAATGCTGTTCCTATGATAAAGAAGGGCTTCCCTGAATTGTCGAATCCGGAATGTGCAGAGCTGGTATCGATCCTCGAAAATGCAATAACTTCCGGAGATGCGGACAAGGTGTCCTTAGTTGTAACTGCACCGCCATCATTTTCGATTAACGCAAGAACAACCATGAATGTTGTGCAGTCTATGATCAATGGCGCAGAAAGGAACATCCTGATTACAGGATACTCCTTGTCTTCGTATTTTTCTGAACTGGTCGATACCATCATTCAGAAGAGCCAGCGGGGAGTGTTTGTTAAATTCTTTGTTAATGACCTGGACAAGCAGCCGGACTTTGACAAGATTTTGCGCTATAAAGGTCGCTTTTTGAAGGTATATAACTATCATCAAGATGATGATAAGATGGCGGCACTGCATGCAAAAGTGATTTCAGTAGACCAGAGGCAAACACTGATTACTTCAGCAAATCTTTCCTATCATGGTCAGCAGGGCAATATTGAACTTGGAACGCTGATAGAGTCAAAACAGATAGCGAAACAGATTGAAGATGTTTTTACAAAGTTGACATTTTCAAAAGTATTCACTGAGGTATGATCCGGCGATAATTAGGAGATGGAATCAATGGCAGATAGTTTAAGGCCGGAAAAGCGGAGCTGGAACATGTCCCGCATCAAGGGTAAAGATACTTCTATAGAGATTCAAGTCCGAAAGTATCTGTTCAGCCAAGGTTTCCGTTATAAAAAGAATGTCAAGAACCTGCCAGGAAAGCCGGATATCGTTTTACCAAAGTATCATGCGGTTGTCTTTGTGCATGGCTGTTTCTGGCATCGACATGATGGCTGTAAATATGCATATACACCTAAAACAAGAGTGGAATTCTGGCAGACAAAATTTGATAAAAATGTTCAGAATGATTTACTGCATAGCAGTGAGCTAACCGCCGCTGGCTGGAGGGTATTTGTTGTTTGGGAATGCCAGTTGCGAGGAAATCAGAAAGAAGAAACGCTGCGATCTCTGGTGGAACATTTAAGAAAAGATACTTAAAGTCTGAGGACTATTGAAATGCAGGACAGATATACAGGAGATATAGGAGATTTCAGCAAGCTGGGTATCCTTCGGGCGTTGGAAAAGGCCGGTATGTCAGTTGGACTCAACTGGTATCTGACGCCGGATGAGAATCATAATAGTGATGGCCGCCATGTTCAATATCTCAATCAGGATAGATTCAAGGCCTGTGATGAAGCGTTATGGCTGGAATTAAGAGGACTTGTCTATCATGGTAAAAGGAAGGTCTGCTTTCTTGAGAAAGAGAGCATATTACGGGCAGGTTACTTCTCAGAACGTCTTGACTTTACAGGGAAAACAAAACCCGAGAGAGATACAATTCGGAGAGAATGGCATGAAAGAGCGGTAACGACCTTATCGGAGAGAGATATCATATGTGTTGATCCTGATAATGGCCTGATTGTCCCCTCGGCAGTAGGTAAACCGAAAGAGAACAAGTACGTACTGCGTAATGAATTGGTAGATTACTATGCTCAGCAGTCAAGCGTGATTTATTACCAGCATAAAGCAAGAAAACCAGACGAGTTCTATATCCGGCAGCATGATGAACTGATACATGGTCAGAGCTTTTCAGGAGCAAAAGGCATGGGCTTGAAATTCATAACGACTTCACAACGCTACTATTTTTTCATCATTCAGCCGCAACACCAGGCAATCATTGAAAAAGTGGTAAAAGATATGCTTTCGACTACCTGGAATGAACATTTCAAATTGCTTTGAAGTGATATATGGCATGAAAAAGCTGATGGAGTAAGAAGATGTCATCAAAACATTTTCATCATGAATTAGGTAAGTTTGTATATGATCTGGGCCATTTATCAATAGACTCGGGAAAAGACAGCATAGATGAAGTTTGGGTAAAAATCACTAATGACATTCAAGAATACGAGAAATTCGAAGAATACAAATGGCTTGACGACTATATCCCTGTACAGAGCTTTTCTTTGGAACAATCTGATCGTCCAGATATAATATACCAGTGTGAAGATTTCATAATGGGCATTGAATGCTTTGAATTCGATGCCTCGAAAAAAGGAAGGAGAGGAAGCACGCAGAGGCAAAAGGAACGGGAAGTTGACCGTATAATACATGAAGAATACCGACACTCTTCAGTACCAGAAAATGGGTTCTTATCCATAGAGCGGAATGTTGATGTTGATTTCTCCATAACTAGTTATTATGAATCTTTGGTTTCAACTTTTAAGTCTCACGCGGATTCTATAATTGGTTATAGAAACAATTTGACAGAGAAGGCTCCAGGAAAGAAGGTGTTGCTTTCGTTCTTTATTGAAGATGTTACAGCTCTTGGAAACTATGTTATTGTCAATGGAAAAACGGAATCGCTAAACCCTCTTAAGATTCCATTCTTTCTCGGAGAATTAGCATCAATACAAGGATTAGACTATATAATTTTCAAAACAATGGATAGCTATGTCCCGTCACTTTATATTCAAAAACTATCAAAGCCTTTGTTGGCCGAACTCCTAAAAAAATGCTACGGTCCCAATGACAAGTATGTTCAATATCAGTACAAACGAGAATCCCACTATTGGGGATGAGGAGACATAGGCGTGGGCCGATTTGCAGAATTGATGAACGATTGTTTATCGTAGAATGATGGAGGATATCAATGAGGAGCAAAATTTTTTAAGACTCAGATCTCCCAAAAGAAAAGCGTTTCAAAGCTCGAAGCGACATGGCAGAAAGCCTGCGCTCCGGGCTTTTCTTTTCACAGGGAGAATAATACTTCAAGTAGGCGTATATTTTCGCACCATGCCGGTCATTACTTCAATTAGGAGTGTTTTCTATACTGCAAGTAGAAGGACAAGGACTGGAGGTGATCGATCATGCATGTAAAATCGAATCTTGATTTCATACAGATCGGTCTCCGTGTGCGCGAAATAAGAAAGGCGGCGCATCTGAAACCTGGAGAGTTCGGAGAAATCGTTGGCGTTGGTGACAGGCACATCAGCAATGTTGAATCATCAGCCAGACACTTATCACCAGAACTCGCTGCCAACATCTGTGATGCATTTCCTCAATACACCATGGATTACATCTTCAGAGGAATCGAGGTTGAAACATCTGATAACCTATTTGTCAGGATCAAAAATCTGAATACAGAACAGCGGGAATTGGTTGAGAACCTCGTTTCCACTCTTGAGCAGCAGGCTAAGAGATAATTCCATTTCTATTTCCCCATACGGCTGACCCATTATATGGCGGCCGGACATGAAAAATAACTAAGAGCGCAAGGCCGTCACACAAATAGTGTAGCCATGCGCTTTTTAAGTTTTATCCATGAAAAAATGAAGGGGAGGTGAATGTCATGGACGAAAATCTAGGCTTAGCAATACTCAGAGACCTACAACAGCAATCATCTCAATTTCATAACACTGATGAGTTTATGCAGTATATGAAGGATGCTGACATTGCATTGGAGACGGTGAAGAATATCCTTCTGGAAGATGGACCGCCAGAAAAGGTATTGCAGCGCTGCTTTCATATGCTGATTGTCTTCTATGATGCCGACTGGTGCGGCGCACTGAATGCAGACCTTGATCTCGATATCTTTACACCGGTCTGGTGGGAAGATGCTCGGGAAGGATTTCTGGCCAGGACATTGTTTAACGAATTTGAAATTCCTCAGAAATTCTCCCGCTGGAAGAATGCACTGAAGAAAAAAGAACTTGTGGTTATTGAAGACGCAGAAGCAATCAGGGACATCTATCCGGAAGAGTATGCAAACTATCAGCGGCTGGATGTGCATTCAGTTATTGGTGCACCGTATTACAAAGGATCCACCGGCTTTCTGGTAGTCCGCAATCCGAAGCGATATATGCAGCAGACTCTTCCGCTTGTGATGACTTCCTATATCGTTGCGGCAGAAACACATGATATCCGTTTGATGCTGGCGACGGAGCATCAGTTCACTTCTGAGGATATTCGGGAAAAGAACGATGTCATAATTTCCCTGTTCGGGGGATTAACAATCGCCACTTCTATTGGAACGATCCAGCCCAAGGATATATCCGGAAGGGCGATCGCATCTATCATTGCCATGATGGCTCTTGATCCGGAACATGGTCTTCCGACTTACAAGATCGAACGCGATCTGTATCCTGATGATTATCCCGGTACTCTTGCGAATCGTGTGAAGAATCAGATATACCATTTCCGAAAGGATTTTGGCTCAACCTTCACAAGCTCACTCATAGAGACTGGTCCAAACGGCTACTTTTTTAGCAAAGATCTGAACATCCGAACGGATCTACAGATGTTCGATAACCTTATTGCGCAGTCCAAAGCCGCGACAGACCCTATTAGGAAGGCATTCCTGATCCGGCAGGCTGTAAAGCTTTATAAGGGCAATGTTTTCCCTGAAGCTGAAACAGAGGAATGGCTTCGTCCAGTCAGTATGCGATACCTGGAGAGATATCTGGCTGCTGTCTATAAGCTCTGTGAACTTCTCTATGATCAGAAAGATTATTCTAGGATCCATGAATATGTCGTACAGGCACTCAAGGCAGCACCGGAAGAGGAAAAGCTTTACTACTGGATGATCATATCTCTTCGTAAGCGTGATATGGTGGAGCTCGCCAAGAAAGCGCTGGAGACAGCCAAAAACACGTTGGATGAAGAGTATTATGATTTGCTGGTAGAACAATTAAACGGGTTTAGAAAGTTTTAAAATAAGAATCCTGAACCACAAATTAATGAAATACGTGAGTATATTAAAGTATTACCTGTATTTAACTAGTTGTTTTTGGTTAAAACATTTGGTATTAGTAATCGGCAAAACTCCAATCAAAATGCAAAAATAGAATAAAAAATGCGTAATATTGGTTTTGAGGTTGACTTTTTTGCGTGCGTGGCTATAATTGATCCTAGATCACAGTTGAGAGGTGTATTATGACCACACAAAGTAAAGAAGTTTCTTTTATTACGGATGAACATGGTGAAAACCTACCTACGGTTAGAATCAAGAAGGCTATCTTAAAAGATTTTAAAAGTGTAGGATATGGAGAAATAACATTCAATTGCGGAAGACAGTTTATTCCTTATAATACAGAGTCGGATATTCTCGGGATCTATGGTCAGAATGGGTCTGGTAAAACATCCTTTATTGAAGCTTTAGCTATTTTGAAAGATCTGATGGCTGGTGTTCCTGTAGATGATGTTTATGCTGATTGCATCGCAATAGGGAAAGATTATGCGGAGCTGGAGTTTGTATTCGACCTGCAGTATCCGGACGGCATTATTCGCGAAGCAACATATTCATTTTGTATTAAGAGCCAGGAGGCTACACAAGAGGAAATTCAAGAGAAGTATAAATCTGCTCCGGAAGGTGTCGAAGTACCTGATTCTGAAATGAAAGTTATTGTTTTCAATGAAAAATTTTATCTTCTTTGGGAAGATGCCTCAAAGAAACAATTGATTATTGATACTTCTTCCGAGAGGACAGCATTTACTCCTGACACCAAACGTAAAGTATTAGCAGGCGGAGGAAAAAAGACTTTGGTGTCATTAGAGGTTAATAAGCAACTGGCAAGCGCAAAGTCCAGATCCTTTATATTCTTAAAAGACACATTGTCGATTTTTAATGAGAACGATAGTAATTGTATCTTCTTTAAGGTTCTTATTGAACTTAGGCTGTATGCGCGACACTATCTATTTGTGATTGACACAAAATCATCCGGATTTATCAGGCTAAACCTGGCTATGCCTATTTTCACTAGAGATGGACAATTGATGTTAAACATCAGGAAGCCTATGCATATTCCTGTAGATATGCTTGAGGATGTCAAAAAAGATATCGGTAATATCAGCTATGTAATAAGTCAATTGGTTCCAGGTTTAACTATCGATTTAAAAAAACTATCCGATACGCTATCCAAAACCGGAGAACCAGAAGCGGTTATTATGCTGATTGCAAATCGAGATGGGAAAGAACTGCCATTGCGGGATGAATCTGACGGAGTTAGGAAAATAATCTCTGTTCTTAGTTTGATTACTGCAGCATTCAATGAACAATCAGTTACCGTTGCTATTGACGAATTTGATGCAGGGATTTTCGAGTATTTATTGGGAGAAATACTTCAGGCATTGGAGGAGTCTGGGAAAGGACAATTTATCTTTACGTCCCATAACCTTAGACCTCTTGAAGTGATTAATAAGAAATTCCTTTATTTCACTACAACAAATCCTCAGAATCGGTATATCCGACTGAAAAATATAGCTGCCACAAATAACTTGCGTGATACCTACTTCCGTGAAATCTTGCTGAACGAACAGGAAGAAGAAATCTATAATCGCACTAAGCGATTTAAGATTGTTGCAGCGTTGAAGAAAGCGGGGGGACTTCGATAATGGGGAAAAGGCCTAAGAGAAAAATCGTTCTTTTCCTTGTTGAAGGTAAATCAGATCGAGAAGCTCTTCAAATAGCAATCTCGGAACTATATGAAAGAATAGACGAGAATATAGAGGTCTTTTTTCCCATCATACATAAAGAGGAAGAAGAACGGGGCGGAGACATTACCACCTCCCTATATACGGATAAAAGAAACAAGACATGGTGGGTGTGTCCCAAGAATATTGAAGACGCCATATATCTGCTGTTTCTGGAAGATTTCTTTGACGAAATGAAAATTATGCCTAAGGATATTTCGGAAATAATTCAGATAGTTGACTTGGATGGGGCGTATATTTCGGATGATTGTATATTGCTCGATCCGGATTTGAAAGAGGAAGAATCACCATTATATACAGATACAAGTATTAAGTGTGTTGATGTCGATAAGATCGTACGTCGGAATAAACAAAAACGAGAAAACTTGGACGATTTAAGTTCGAGAAAGACGATTAAAATCAAGACTCAAACTAAGCCGTATTCTGTGTATTACTTTTCGTCAAATCTTGATCACTTCTTACACCATAATGCTAATCTAGACTACCGACAAAAGGTTATATTAGCAGACAGCTTTTCCAGCGAGTTTATTGGAGATGTTGAGGGTTTTATTCGGGCAATCTCCGAAGACCCGGGTGCAGTGAAGGGGATGACATATGATGAGTCATGGAGTTTCATTAAAGATGGGAAAAACTCCTTAGGCAGACATACGAATCTTAATATTCTACTTAACAAGTTACTCTCAGAGGAATGATGTGAGAGCATTCTGATATGCCATTATGCGGTCGAATGTTTCATCTGCTTAGTGGCATATTAGTGTTCATATTACAGGTGACCATTTGGTAGAACGCAATATCCTTGTATCTATATATGTGATAGGCAAGAAGGAGGTCGCTTAATGACACGACATATCAGCACGTCACAATTGAAGTCCAAGCTCCGTCAAGCAGAACGTAAAACTCAGCAGGCTATCAATCAGTATAATAGTGCTGTTCGTAAGTACAATACAGAGGTTAAAAAGGTCAACCGCGAGCTTAACCAGGCAATATCGAACTATAATTCTGCTGTTAGAAAGTACAATTCCAAGGTTCAGCACAATCGCCAGGTTATAAACCGTGAACTTTTAAAACTGAAAGCTACGTCTACTACTCGCGTTCAATACTCTTCTTCAGTTACAGCTATGCATAATAGCTATGACAGAGTAGTTGACTACTATGATGAGGGAGTTGAGATCACTCCGGAACAGGAACATATCCTAGACTTAGTAGAACAAGAGCAGGCGAATAGCTTGATCGCTACGAATCGACTGTTTGAAAATCAGCAGGACCAGTATTCAGAAGATGAGATTGAAGATATAGCAATCAGTGATAAGTTGTCTTTGGTTTCGGAAGATCTTATGAACCGTTGGAAAGGGGCAGTTTATGCTCTTAATCCACAAAATCCCGACGCTGCTCGGCATTTCTGCACAAGCGCACGAGAGATATTTACCGAGTTCATAGAACTCAAAGCTCCGGATAATGCAGTGTTTCAGTTTAATCCCAACGCATCTAAGACAGATAGAGGAAATGCCACACGCAGGGAAAAGATTAAGTATATGATGCATGGAAAAAGACTTGATGACAGTGTGACAGATTTTGCTGATGCTGATATTACAAACATTCTTGAATTATTCCATGTGTTAAGTGATGGAACTCACGGTGCAGCCGGTAGATATCAGTATTCAGCACTTGTGCAGGTTAAGAGACGTGTAGAACAAGGAATTAACTTCCTGTGTGCTATTTCTGCCTGATGATAAATTTTGGACCATAGTATAGGAAACAGGAGACAGAGAAAATGGCATATGAAACCCCGTTAACAATTTTTGAAGTGATGCAGGACATCTCTTCAAACAAATATATCCTGCCATCTATTCAGAGAGAGTTTACATGGAGTACTTCTCAGATTGAACAGCTTTTTGACAGTCTGATGCAGGAGTACCCGATCGGAGCTTTTCTATTCTGGGAATTACCACAAAGCAAATACGGGGATTATGAATTCTATAGTTTTCTTCAGAATTATCATGAACGTAATGCTAGGCACAATCCAAAAACCAATCCTAGTGGTAGCGAAAAAGTGATGGCCGTACTTGATGGTCAGCAACGCCTTACTTCTCTATACATTGGTCTGAAAGGGACATATGCATACAAGATTCCTCACAAGCAGTGGAATAATGACAGTGCTTTTCCAAAAAGGAAACTGTACCTTAATGTTGTCGAACCGGCACTGGAAGGGGACAACAAATATGACTTCCGATTCCTGACGGCAGAAGAGGCCAAGATTGATCCGGATGACCAGGAACATTATTGGTTTGAAGTTGGAAAAATACTGAAAATGAGTGAACTCAGTGATGTTACAGACTTCCTCATTAACAATATCCTGTATGCCTATCCGAAAGAGTGCGGCACGTTTGCAAACAAAACCTTGTCGCAGCTTTTCAAGGTCATACATACCCAGCCAATCATCAGCTATTATAAGGTCAGGACGGAGGAACTGGATAAAGTACTGAATATATTTATCCGTGTCAATAGCGGAGGAACACCGCTCAGTTATTCCGACCTGTTACTTTCAATCGCAACTGCGCAGTGGGAGACCCTTGATGCCCGGGAGGAAATAACGGAATTTGTCGATGAACTGAATTCCATTGGCAGGGGCTTCAACGTCAATAAGGATTTTGTCCTTAAATCTTCGCTGGTGCTTACGGACTTCAGGAACATTGCATTCAAGGTGGATAACTTCAATAAGGCCAATATGCTGAAAATTGAGGATAACTGGCAGACGATAAAAACTGCCCTATATTCTGCCTTTACCCTGGTATCAAGTTTCGGCTTTAACAGGGACAGTTTGAAATCAAACAATGCAGTTATTCCCATTGCGTACTATCTGAAGATGCTGGGATTGCCTTCAAATTTTGAAACGGCTACTGCCTACGCAGATAATCGTAAGAAGATAAAGAAGTGGCTGATCATGTCACTCATTAAGCGTACATTCAGTGGACAGCCTGACAATGTGCTTAGACCTTTGCGGGACATCATTGCAGAAAATGGAAAAAATGATTTTCCGATAGAAGCGATAACAGAAAGGCTTCGCGGTACAAGTAAGTCCATCATATTTACAAGTGATGATATTGAAATGCTGCTGGAGCATAGATATGGAAAGGCAGAAACCCTCACTGCGCTTATGTTGCTTTATCCACAGTTGGATTTCAACAACAAATTCCATATTGATCATATGTACCCAAAGAGCAAATTCACAAAAAAGATTCTTCGTAGCAAAGGTGTAGATCCAGAATTGATAGGTGAGTATATGGAACAGGTCAACAACATTGCTAATCTGCAGTTGCTCGCGGCTATTCCTAATATTGAAAAGCAGAATGAGGATTTTGATATCTGGTTTAAAAAAACGTATCCAACAGAGCCAGAAAAAATAGAATACAGAGTAGTAAACTATCTGCCGGACATGGAATACTCATATGCAAACTTTCTGGAGTTTACGGATAAGCGCAGACGTTTGATCCGGAAAAGATTCGAAGACTTGCTTTTGTAAAGGTATTTAAATAAAGACAAAGGGGAGGAAAACTATGATTTCTGATGAGCTAAACAAGGTCATTAATCTGCTTAAAGACAAAGGAAAAATGCGTTTTCTTGAAGCGGCAACAGAGGATCAGATCAGTCAGTTTGAAAAGGAAAATGAGATCCAGTTTCCTACACAGTACAAGGAGTGGTTACAGTACTCTGATGGGGGTGAATTATATTTACCTGCTGGAATTCAGTTGTACGGTGTTGCACATAAGCCTTTGATTAAAATAGAAGATAATGACAGGCCCAATGATGATTATATTGTCGTAGGGGCATTAGCTTCTGGAGAGCCAGTACTTTTCAAGAAAAATGAAGAGAAGTTTTATATTTATGATCATGAAAGCCAGGAGCTAGATGATGATCTAACATATGATGATTTCATAGCATTATTAAATGACCTTTATGAGCTTCTTGGGATAGGAGAGTAATTCTATGTCAAGAACCAGCATAAAGGAAAGGAATAAAGCAATAAGGCAAGCTTGGGAAAAAGAGCAGCAGTTAGTCCGTGAAGGAAAAGGAACAAGAGATTGGACTAAGGAACAACAGCAGGACATTCTTGATCCGGATAAAGGTAAGGCCTACGATGATCAAGGCCGGGCTTTTGAGGGCCAACATATGAAGAGTGCTGCTAAGTATCCAGAGTATCAGGGCGACCCCAATAATATACAGTTTCTTACGAAAGAAGAACATCTAGAGGCTCATAAGGGAAGTTGGCAGAATCCGACAAACTGGTATTATGATCCGATCACGAAAGAGTTTCATGATTTTGGCGATGGAGAAATTGTTCCTTGTAAGATCATTGATTTGAGTGATCCAGTAGTTACAATCGAACCATCAAGGCAAAATGATAAAACAGCAGTTGATGAAAAGGCATCTAAAAGGATTGGAGAAGAACAAGCTGTTTCATCAGCTGAAAATGAACATGTTGCTCATTCGCGCAAAGCAACTGCAGATAGTACCAACACAGAATCAACTGCGTCCACAAAGTTTTCAGGTTTTGAAAAGGCATTTAAGTCAGAGAATGGGTTTATAAAGCGTCTTAAAGGTGTGGGAAGATTTATTATTAATCATCCGGTAGAATCTCTTGAGATAGCTGGTACGGTAATTGCAATAGGATATGAAACAGTTACAGCTTTTAGTGGGAACCGGAATAAGAACAACAGGACGAGCACACCGAATACTGGAGACAGAATTATAGATTCATCCAAAAAGGATATCGCTACTAAGGTTGCTGATATTGTGGAAAAAGCAACCAGAGCTGAAAATGATGTTTCTGGACATAAGCAAAGATATCATACGAAAGATGGTGTGGTATGGAAGGACAAAGCTCCATATCATAGAGGCGGTAAAGATAGCTAAAGAATAAGCAACGAATAACGAAAAGGCTCGAAGCAGAAATACTTCGAGCTTTTTTATATGTATTACAACTGTGATAACTGTAATATGCGACTGAAATTTGACCGGATTTTGACAGCATAGCGACCTGAGTTACGTTTTGCGACCGATATATGACCGTCCCTGCGACAGGCCGGAGACACCCTTGTAATAGGATTGTGACTGTAATCGCGATTGCAATTTGAAGACAAGGGAGTTTTTTTATGAGCTTTAACCAGAAAGAAATCGGCCGGCGTGTCAACGAACTTCGTATCGGCCATCACCTTGGCCTGGATCAACTGGCTGATGCTGTTAATTGCACTCGCGATCATCTTTACAGAGCAGAGCGTGGAGAACCCAGACATGGTTTCTCTATCGATATTCTGATTGAGATTGCACGATACTTTGATGTCAGCCTGGATTATCTGATTCTCGGTGTGGAAGGAAATAACCATGCCATCCGGGAAGAACTGATGCGTATCTCGGGCGAATTAAGAATGCTTTGCGGAAAGATAATCTGAACGACGCAGAGCGCCATATTTCACGGCGCACCACGCCGATGAACTGAAAGGAAGGAGAACATAGAATATGACCATAAGCAGCCTGTATCACGAAGTATCACACTGCTTGTATGTTCCTTGACAAATACTGCGTCAGAACCAGATGCAGTCACAAGCAGTAACGAAAACGTTAAGCAGAGGAATAGCCGTGTAAGCAGGTACGCCATGACCCTTATTGACGAGCGAGAATACCTGGACTTATAAGCGGCCTGATGCAAAGGGCTGCAGCGATGACGACTCTGCCGACAATGATACTCCCGTATGGCCATGGTTCGAGTGAAAGGAATAACTCCGCAAGCTGTGGGTGCGGCCGGTTGAAGAACCACCGGAGGCTGAAATGCCTGTGATGCTACGCAATAGCTATTCATACTGCTGAAAAGAGATCACAATCACAAAACTATTCAGGTGTCCGGATCTGTGCTGTTAGCGCAGTTCGGATCCGGACACTGTTTCTTAATAACAGGAGGACCCCAATGGCGGAAGTAATTGAGATGTATCAAGGGATACCCTCCGATTGGGTATATCATCGAGGAGATATTTACATAGCGAATCTGAATCCATACACCGGGGCAGAGCAAGGCGGAATACGTCCGGTTGTCGTTCTGCAGAACAACATAGGAAATCTCCATAGCCCGACGCTGATCGTTGCGGCGATGACCAAAGAAATTAAACGAACAGATCTTCCTACACATGTCTATATCAGACCGGCTGGAAATCTGAAGAAGCCCTCTATTATTGTCCTGGAACAGATCCGAACAATCGATAAATCCCGTGTACATCGCTATGTCGGGAGGCTATCACCAATGCAGATGGACCTGGTCGACAGAGGGATCAGAAAAAGTCTTGGACTTGACAACGAACCGGAATATGATGACGCTTCATAGAGGTGATATCCTCTTTTCCGGAATTGGCATCCTAAACAAAACAATCAAAACGAAATACACTGGCGGCAGGTAAGAAATCATACCTCCGCCTGTTTTATTAGATGGAGGTATGAAATGCAAGCCGTAATTCATGTTGGCGAAGAGAGCGAACCGTATGTAAAGCTCCTCGTCCAGAAAAGAGTCGATCTCGCAATAAAGATCGTAGAGACCTGGCAGACAGAACAGCTGAAGGCTCTTCTCACTGAATGGAAGAAGGACCATCCGGCTGAATTGAAGGCTGCATAGGTCACGGAGGCATCCGTGCCTCCATGCGAAGGAGGTAATTCGAAATGAGAAGACGAAGGACTGCCGCTCTGGGTGAAGACACCCGGAAGGTAGCCATCTACACCCGAAAATCTGTTATCACAAACAAAGGTGACAGTATCGGCGTACAGCTAAAACAGAGTGCTGATTATGCTATGAGCCAGCTGAAGCTGCCGGAGGATTATGAGTTTGAGCAGTACAGTGACAAAGGTCTGAGTGGCTACTATGCTGACAGGCCTGATTTCCAGAGAATGCTCCATGATATTGATTCCGGCAAGATCCGGGCTGTTGCCTGTTACAAGCTGGACCGTATCAGTCGTAAAACATCGGATCTGATGAGACTGCTGGAGTATCTGGAAAAGAACGATGTCGTCCTTCTTGTCTGCTCCAACAACATCAATACACAGATCAGCACATCCAAGATCATCATCCAGGTGCTCGCGATCATCGCTGAGTTTGAGCGCGATATTCTGACAGAACGAATTCAGGATAACCTAATGGAACTATCCAAGGATGGACGCTGGATGGGCGGACAGACACCGACCGGATTTGACAAGCAGAGAGTTGCAACCGGCAGCGGGAAAAACAAAAGCGCTGTCAGTTTCCTCGTCCCGATCCCGGAACAGAGGGAACAGGTACAGCTGATTTTCAAAAAGTTTCTGGAAACACGATCGTATAACCGGACAAAGGTTTACATGAATGAAAATGGCTATGTTACCAAGAACGGACTTCCATACCGTATGCGGGCTATCAGCGATATTCTGCATAATCCGGTATATTGTACAGCCGACCCGACTTCCTATCAGTTCTTTTTTGACAACGGTGCCAATGTTGCGGGAAGCATTGAAGATTTCGATGGAAAACATGCATTAAGCGGTTATAATAAAACCGACCACGTAAAAGACGAACATGAAGATTCGACTTTCTTCAATCCAAAGTTCACGCAGCTCTCTTTCCGGAAGCCAATTAACGATTGGATCATATCAGTTGGAAAGCATGAGCCTTTTATTTCTTCGGAAGACTGGATTGCTGCACAGCAATTAATGAAGGACATCGAAGAGCAGCATAATCGCCCGCACCGTGCGACTAACGCTTTACTTTCAGGTTTGATGATCTGTCCGAAATGCGGCAAAGTCCTGAATGTGGTTTCTGAATCCGGTCGCTGGACCAGAGGAAGACCTCGTTTCAAGTACGTATGCCCCGGACATCGAAAAAAAGAATGTGATTACCTGGCTGTAGATGGCGTTAAGCTGGATGATCAGGTGGTGAGACAGCTCGCTGCCTTAGTGGATGAGCAGAAGGAGACTTATTTCAAGCTGATTGAAGCAAGGATCCGGGAGCTTACAAGATCAGATGCTTCGGAACGTGAATACCAGGAAACGAAGAAAGATATCGAAAAGATCAAGGCGGATATTGCTGCACAGATCAGGAACTTGCGTGAAGCAGATGACGTTCTCAGGAAATTCATCCAGGATGATGTGACAGAGATGTCCGCAGAACTCAGCCGGAAAGAAGCGGTTTTGCTGAAACTTGAAGAGGAACGCGGTGATAATTCACAGACCATCGAGGATCTTTCTCAGGTCAAGAAAAAACTGGCGGATTTCAAGGAATCATGGAAGACGGCAACACCGGAAGAACTCATGTCAATGGTCCGGGCGGTCGTCGAAAGAGTCTACGTTGTCTACGAAGACGATGAACCTATTGCTCACATATTTTTGAAAGGTTGTATCAAGGAAGACTACACCAGCTTCTTTGATACAGCTGGTTACATACCTTTTACTGGCAATGGGGTATTAAAGGTCAATTTGTGTGTGATTCAGAGCCATGAAAATGACACAGAAGAAGAAATACACACACAAATGACGCAACCGGACAAGTATCGGGAACTGCATTCATACATATGCCGGAGTACAGCTGAGGGCTGAGTGCAACAGGCAAATGAATCAGCTGCGGATCAGATATGGCAGGGACTATGAGCAGCCGACTGCGGTTCC
>Ga0310691_10001383_pt1 | contig 37190 bp, 62 predicted proteins | sample 176DNAGHGlowgp2_FD_203887 | JGI IMG/M metagenome (GOLD analysis project Ga0310691, IMG submission 203887) | Sheep rumen microbial communities from Palmerston North, Manawatu-Wanganui, New Zealand - 1766 DNA GHGlow gp2 (v2) (version 2) | ecosystem: Host-associated > Mammals > Digestive system >... | reverse complement strand
GATCCAAGAGAAGTACCTTCATATGTGCCATCTTCTCTATATTTTCCAGACGTATTTAATACACTAAAGGCAGCTTCGAGGATTGTTTTCCCATCTTCTCTAAATGAATTTGGAATGAATCCCTGACCGTAGTCTCTTACTCGTATTTTATCTTTATCAATAGATACATCAATTTGGTTTCCATGACCAAGACGATATTCATCAACAGCATTGGACACAATTTCAACCAATAGTTGTGTTGAATAAGTACAATCTCCAGCATAAACTTGCGGACGAAGTCTTGTAAATTCAAGGGGCGATAATGACTCTATGCTAGTCTCGTCATATAAATGTTTATCTGCCATTTATTTTCTCCTTTTTATATTATACTATATTATAACATATTTTTTTAATTTTAGCAAACTTTTTTGTTAAATGGCTATATTTATATGATTAGTAAGAATAAGATTTGAAAATTTTAGCTTATCTGCCTATTATTCAATATATTTCCAATGTTTTTTACCACAAGTTTCTCTTTCTCCACGACAAACAGCAGAAAGATTTCCTTGAGATAAATTATTTTTTCTTGCCGCATCAGAAGCTGATTCATAAATAATTCCAGTTTCAATACAAAGAACTTTCTTGCTACGTTTTTTATTTGCTTCTATTAAATTTTTATTAGCAATTTCTTTATGTTTTAAATAGGTTTCATAGCTTTTTTGTTTTACTTCTTCTTTATGGGTATTATAATAATTAATACAACTTTTTTTAGCATTTTCTTTTCTTTGCTATTCTAACTACGGATTTTGTTGAAGTATTTCTTTCATTTTTTGATTTCCAAGTTTAGCATAATAAGAAGCTAATTCTGGATTACCTTTTCTCCAATTTCTAAAATTATCTCCATTAGCTCCTCCAGAATTCATATTATAACCATTATGATATGAATCATAATATTTAATCCAATATTTTTCTCTTTCTCCTAATTGTTCAATAGGAATATTATCTTCAATTATTTCCCAAGAAAAATCTTTTTCTTTAAATTCTTGTAATGCTTTATGAAAATCACTATTGGTTTTGTTTGAAAAAGCTTCATTATAATGTCTTTTTCTTCTAAGCTATAAGCTAGTAGAAGTTAATCCAATATAAATTAAATTATTTTGTAAATTTGTAACTTTATAAATTAAACCCATTAATTATTCTCCTTGATTTGAATATTTATATGATTAGTTAAAATTATATTCATAAATTTTTCTTTATTAAATTGAGCAAGAGCATCTGCCACTTCATTACCTAAAATTCCATTATGTCCGCTGACTTTTACAAAATTAATTTGACTAATGAAAAAATCTATATTATAATATTTATATAAGGATTGAATAATATCAAGATTTTTAATTTTTTCTTTTTTACTATTCATCCAATTATTTTTACTCCAAGTATGAATCCAAGAGGTGAGTGTATTTATTGTATATGCGGAATCTGAATAAATTGTTGAAGATTGTTTTTCATATTTAGTATTTAATAATTCAAATGCTTTTAAACAAGCTTTTAATTCCATTTGGTTATTTGTCACATTTGAAAAATGTTCACAATAGGCATCAATTAAATTGTTGTTATTATCAAAAATTACAACACCATAACCGCCATATGAATTAGATTTTCCATTATTTGAAGCGGCTCCGTCAATATAAATATTTAACATTGATTTAGCCTCCTTAATTTAACTATATATTATAGTATATTATAAATATTTTTATATGTCAATAAAAAAATAAAACAGGTAATTTATAAGCTTTAGCTTATAAATTACCTGTCATTCAAATTACTTTAAATATGCGCTAGAACAAAATCCAGTAAAGTCTTTATATTGAATAAAATACCAATTATCAGTATAGTATCCATAACAAGAAACAGTTGCATTGTTTGGTATTATAGTAATAACTTTTTTATCTTTTCCTGCCCCGGCCCGCATATTAAGTGTAGCTGTTGTAGTAAAAGTTCTAATTAAATTTTTGTCATATGATTGAGCATAGTCTAATTCACTTGTTACTATTGGCTGAGAGGTGGAAACTGCATATTTAGGTTTAGCATAGCCGCGTATATATCCCCAACCAATCGGGATAGTGCGTCTTCCAACAATTCCGCCAGACATATTACCTTCAATTGTTGTAATTTTATTATTTGAAACCGATTCTACAATTCCAATATGATCCGAATATCCATCATTTGGTTGTGTATTATCATCCCAGTTGTATACAATTAAATATCCTGGTTGAGGAGTTATTGTTCCATTCTATTCCCAAATTCCAAAATTTTTAAATATTTGAACGTGTTTTTCTACTCCGCATTCAGTTCCACCAATGAGGTTAACTGCATTAAGTTTAATAAAAGCCGCAGAAATCGTGGTATCACAATATTCATCTTGATATGTGACTGTATAATTTCTTGCTTTTGGAGAATAGCTATTATAAGTGTCTATAATTGGTTTATGCGTCATATTGGCTCTTGACATGCCAACCCAACTTGACATAACTTTAAGAACATCTTGTGCGGTTACTTTTTTTGTAGCTGTTAATTTTTTAAAAGTTATGTTATCTTTTGTTAGCATATCTGCATTATATAACCAGTCCATGTCAACATTTGCATTAATCCCGGGGACTTGCCCAGTCCAACTATATTGATGTAATATGGCATGTGGATATTTCTATTGAATATTATTTTCATTTAATGTATTAGATAGATCTGCTAACCAGACTGGATAATTATTTAATTGCTACCAGTCATAATAATTTTTATAATAATCATTATTAGCATAAATAAATAATTTATTACATCCAAATTTTTTTAATGCCTATAGATATTGTTTAGTGTATAATGTACATTTTTCTTTTGTACATTTTTCACCATTTTTATCCCATGTGTCATATTCAAGATCTGATGCAATCCAAGTTTTAGATGGATCTAAATTTGCTTTTTTTAAATTGATATATGTAGACCAAGCATTTTGTTGAATAGTTGCATTGTCTGTATAAATAAAATGGTAAATCATAACTGTTATACCATTTTGTTGGCAGCCTTTTGCATATTCAATAAATTTTTTATCAATTGTTTTTCTATATCCTTCGCGGAGAATAGCAAATTTAACACCTGATGCGGCAACCTTTTTAAAATCAATATCACCTTGCCATTGGGATAAATCAATGCCCTTAATTTTTGCCATATAATCACTCCTTAGAGCTATTTATATATTTTTGTACTTTATTATTATTTTCTAATATATCTCTAAATTTAACAAGCGCTTCATCGACTAATTTACTAAATAAATCAAAAGTAATAACTGATGTTAAATAAGGGAATTTAGTTAAGAATTTATCATATACATAGCGGAGTTTGATTTGACCAGTGCCACCGCCTAATTCTTTTTCGGCCTATGTTACGGCATATAATAACCATTCTTTAACTTTTTCAATTTGCTTTTGAGTTGGCCATTTAATAAATGTATAAATTAAATAGGAAATAACTGTTATACTTGCTATTGTAACAAGTATTAATGGCCAATATTCAATAATTTTTTCCATATATTTCCTTTCTTAGCCATTTGGCTATTCATAATTGTTTATTTGAGCCATTGCTTGCTCATATACTATGCCGCCTTTACAGTTTTCTTTTGCGGCCTTACTTGAATAGATAAAAAAGCAAGTCACTTCTCCAATTACTGCACTAATTAATGCTATTAAAGGAGAATAATCAGGGGCTATCATTAATTCTCTTGCTAATTTTATATTTTCTACTGTAACATAACCAGTAAAAAATTCAAGAGTAGTATAATTTAAAAATAAGAAACCCATAAGAAATTTAGAGGCGGATATTTTAAATCTTGAAGTTTCTTTTTTTAATTTTTGTAATTGCTTTTTTTTAGTATAATACTATTCTTTTAAAGAAAACTATTCAAGCTATTGATTAATTTTCTAAATTTTCTATTTAGTTTTCATAATAGCTCCTAAAAAAATAGATATTAGACGCTTTCTAATATCTATTAAAAATATATCTATTTAATTAATTAATCTTGTCCTTGATTGTGGTTTTTAAGATCATAAAGCAAATCTTCAAGAGCAACTGGATTACAGTTATGAGCTTCGCAGTTTACATTATACATGAGTGGAAATTCACAAAATGGATTTGGACTATGTGTATGTCCATGAATTGAGTAGGTATAAAAATGATCGGTATTATTAGTGAGTTGCGGATAATGAGATAGCATTAGACAGCCGTGTTTCGTTTTAATTCTATACCCCATTTGAATATCTTCAAATAGATTCTTAAATGCGGTAAGTCTGCTTTCTGTATCATGATTTCCAATTGAAAGTCTAATATGTCCATTTAAAGATTTAAGAATTTCAAGACCTGGCTCCAGTTCTCCAAGAATAACATCTCCAAGATGATAAACAATATCATCGGGCTTAATACACGAGTTCCATCTTTCAATAATAGCTTCATTCATTTCTTGGACTGACTGGAAACCGCGAGCTTCCCAAATGAAATCTTTATCATGATTAAAATGAGTATCAGAGATAAACCAAATATTAGAATCCATATTAATTCCCCCTTAATTCTTTTTGCCAAGCTATAATTCCTTCTTCAGGAAGTCTAATTATTTCATCAGTATAAATATTATATGTATAAATATTCTTAAAACCTTCATCGTAGGTAGGAGGCTCAAGCTGGTGATTCATTCTTCTAATGACACCTGTTGGAACAAAAGCCTTAGTTCCAACTCGTGTATTATTATTTTGAATACAATTAAAACAAGGAGTATCAACAAAAATAACATTAATATCAATGTTTTTACGAATATGATCTAATAGAAGTTTTCTTGAAGCTTTATTTAAAGAAGTTTGGTCTATAAACACATTATAACCATCTATTAAAGCATCGTTAATAGTTTTCCAAAGGATTTTTTTAACTTCTTCTTCATGAGAAAAATAATCTTCTCCTTCTTTTAAAAGAGAAAAACGGATTTCATCACGAGAAACTATTTTATCAGATAAAGAACTTGTATATTTTTTTAAAAAGGTTGATTTACCGGCGCCAGGTAGGCCCATCATAATATATACTTTATTCATTTTTTATTAGTCTCCTTAAAGAAACTTTTATAAAATTCAGATTCAGCATCGACTTCAGTCACTACAAAAAATTCTGTATGAGATCCTACATCAAACCAAAGTTCATGTTCTTTTTCTTTATACCACATTCTAGTATAATATGATTTAAAATTATGCTCATCAAGAAAATTTTTAATAATGAGATTAGTTTCACGATTATCAAAAACCTGACTTAAATGTTTTCTTTCGCCATTGGCTCTTACAAAATAAAGTCTCATGTTAATCTCCTTTATTTTTCTATATATATTATACTATATTTTTTTATAAAAAACAAGCGGAAGATAAAAATCTTCCGCTTATAAATTTACTGATGGTACTTGAGAAGAAATTCCGGAGATACGCACTTAAAAGACTGAGACCCGTCTTGAGAACGGAAGACAATACCTTCTCGCATACTTCCATCAATCATAGAAGCTTCGCTATCAACATATGCTCTTAATTCTTCAACAGTGTCAGGGAGAATATAAGATTCTTCAAGGATAGGAACGCAAGGAATATTATAATGCCCCTTTTCCAAAAGAGTTTGCATCTTTTTAGAATTCCATCTGCCACTATTTGAAGTAATAAAGTTAAATGCTCGAAATTCATGATCGGTCATATGATAATCTCTCTTTTGGATATTAGCACCATAAGTTTCACCTTGAATGGTAATCCAATCACAATCTTTAAATACATTGTGTAGCATATAAGTCATATGTTCTAAAATATGATATTTTTCTGCCATTTCAAGATAAACATTAGTATCATAAAAGCAAGACTTGTCAGGTTTATCAAAAACTACGTTTCTAGAACAAACATAAAATTCATCCTTATGAGGCCATCTACCGCGCTTAAGAGTGAAGGTGGTGCTAGTCCCATCGATCTTCTCAGTCGCAATCCATTTAGTGGTCTTGTCTTTGAGAAGATAGGACTGGTTCTCGATTCTCTCTTCGTCCGTTTTTGTAACCCACTGAGGCCAGCCCGATTTCTTATCTTTCTTTCGACCAAAGAAGAAGAAAAGAAGCTTCTTTCCCCAATTTCTTCTCATAAGCCAACGGAAAGGCTGCTTAGAAAAGAGTTTAGGATGCCGCTGAGACATCTTCTTATATTTATCTTCTGAATTGGCTTTTCTTGCATTATCTTCTGCAACAGCATAGGTTACACCAAGCTGCTTAGTAAGGAAACGAGATTCGTCTTTAGTGGAATGAGATCTATTTTCTTTATCAATGATATAAGTATCTTCTTCAGATTCATCGTGATAAATAGTCCATCCAAAATTTGCAGCAGACATAAGTAAGCCCTGAGAAATTGATTTACACATTTTCTGAGTCTTTACTTTATATTTCTTCTTTGCAAGAAATTCCATATTTACAAAAGGTTCAACTTCAGGAAGCTGAGAATCAATCTCAAAGTAAATTGCGGGATCTCCTACATGGAATTCCCCCTTACCAACTACAATCGTCCAACCACCGACATGGGCTAATTCCACACGATCATACCCTTCAATGGGGGTGACTGCGTCGATGAGAACTACATAAGCGAGTTCTCTTTCATTGTTTTTATTAAGCATTTTATTTTCTCCTTTTAGAATGCAATACTATGATTATAATCACCATGCACATTCCAAACTGTTTCATTAATTTTTATAAAATCATCATCAGAAATTCCACCGCATAGATGTTTTTCATAAAGATTATAAAAACAAATATCTAAGTATTTTTCATCCATTTTTTTATAATACACTTCATTAATAGGAAGAATGTTATAATCATTATTATCTACGAGAGAAATGATCTTCTTCCATACACTATCCATTGTGCGGTAGCTGCGTTTGTTCATTTCTTCCCGCACATAATAAGCATAAGAAATAAAATGATTAAAAGGATAATCCATTACGAAATTAACTAATAAATGATTAGGAGTTCCTTTTTCTTTAATTGATCCGGCTATTGCGGATAGTTCTCTCCACTGAGCAACCAACTGCTCACGAGGCAGAACAGGAATAAGCGAAGTATGCCAAAGCCTCATATATTTTCTCCTTTATCTTTTCTATATATATTATATAATAATTTTTAGAAAAAAACAAGAGGAAGATTTCTTCCTCTTGTTATTGTGTTAATGATTATTAATTAAAAGTTTATATTTACATTAGACTTATTAATAACTTCCTCAAGAGTTGTTCCTCTAAGAAGCTTATTAACAACTTCAGGAACGGTTTCACCAGAAGCAAGCGCATAAGGACTCATGCTCTTCATACCTTCAGTCAGAAGCTCTGCATTAGACTGAGACTGAATAGCGGCAATCAAATTAGGACTAATAGAGTTCATAATTTTTTCAACAGTTGCTGCATATGCTTCCTGTTTTGTCTTTTCGATAATTGCTCTTTCTCTTTCTCTTTCAAGTTTGGCATCTTCAGCCTTTTTAGCTCTTGCAAGTTCTGCCGCCTGAATATCATTAAGAAGTTCCTGCATTTCCTTTGTTGCCTGAGTTTCAGCAAGTTTAGCAGCTCGTTCTTGTGCGGCAATAAGTTCCTTTTCTTTGAGTTCTTCTTCAACTCTCTTCTGATTAAGCTCCATAGCAAATAGAGTTTTGTCGCTTTCAATCTTCTCTTGCTTATTCTGGACTTCTGCAAGAGCGTCGAGAGTCTTAAGTTGAGCCTGAGCATCAGAAAGCTCAATAGACTTCTGAATGATTTCATTCTGATGATCAGTTAGCATTTTTGCAATGTTTTTATCAATAGTCACTCCAAGAATTTCAGCATCATAAATTTCAATACCATTTTCTGTAAAGATTCTGCGGTTAGAAGCGCCTTCCGCCAGCTCTGTATTTTTATTAAGAATTACGTTCTTAATAATGTCAATTTCTTTAGCATAAAAGTCTTGAATATTATACTTTTTGACTTCATCCTTAATAATAGATCTCATGCTATTGGAAAGATACTGCGCATAATTATTAATAGAGAACCATTTATCTTTATATTCAGGAAGGAAGTTGATATAATAGTTAAGTGCAATCTGTACAGTTGCAAAATCAGCGGTTTGCGCAGATACAAGATCATAAATGCAATTATTTTTAATTTTCAAGAAAGCGGTTTTGTTAGAAGCTTCATTAATGGCTTCAACAGTTTCATCATAGTCAAGAAGACGTGTGGCGGGACCGACTACGACTTCTCTCTTACCAGACTTAGAAACAACATTAATTGCATATCCAGTCCAAACATCAATAGAAACCACACCATCATACTTAGTATCAAGAGTAATAGTTCTAGGCTTAGTATAACTTACTCCACGAGCAATATTTGCATTAGCTTCAAAGATTGCAAGGGTGTCTTCCTGATTGTTTGTTGCATAAGTTGTATTAAGAAGGTTATCAAGCGCGGAAAGAGAAGCAATTCCTTTCTTCGCCGCCTTCTCTGTTGCCTTTTCAGTTAGAGCTTCATTATAAGCAAGAACTTCTGAGTTGTTAGGATACATTAAATCACATTCAGAGGCAGAAAGCTTTCTTTTAACTACAACTTCAATTCTAGGATCAGGGAGATACATTGTGGGGCCTTTAATAGTTGTGATCTTGCCAGTCAGTCTATTAAGAATATAGCGACCTTCACCCTCAGGAATGGCAATTGCATGGTGCATATACTTACCATCATACTCAATGATTGCGTGTTCAGGACGCGGATAATAGATCATCTGATCCTTTCCAGTGATAAAGAGTTCTTCACCAATAGGATGATGAACTTTCTTGCCATTCTGAGTTTCATCATATTCAGCAATTACTTTAACATAAATACCACTAATAGGAGAAAGTTCAAGTGCTCTAAAGATTACTCCGCCCTTAGGAGTTTGAACAAATGTTTCAGTAGGCTTAGGGAATACGACAGAGGGGCCATGAATATATCTCTTTTCACCATCTTCATCCTTAAGGATTGCATATTCAAGACGTTCAAGAGTAACAGCTTCTCTTACATAAGTTTCTGTGCCGTTTTCATTTTCTGCAATAACTTCAATACCAGTGGGCGGGATGTAGAAAGAGACTTCCGTTCCCTTGATTACCAAGAGCTGACCAACAAAGTATTGCTGAGATTTGGTAATTTCTTTACCTTCTGCATCAATGACAGTAGAAGAGTTGTTATTGGCGGCGTCTGCATCGTAGACCCTTGCAAGGAGATACTGATTAGAACGGAGACGGTGACCGCGAATAACTCTAGTCATCTGACCAGGGAAAAGAGAGAAGGAGCAGGGGCCCGCAATATTAATTTTGCGTCCAATATCAAGCTCCGCACTATTTACTGCCTTTGCGGGCTCAGGATGAGAACTATCCTTGGCGGGGTTCTTAAGAGTAACATACCAACCCTCAGGAGCAGATACAAAAAGCTGTTTTGCTTTTTCAAAATCCTGAGTTTCTTCAAATTTCTTAGTTTTAGGATTAAAGACAACAAGAGATTCCTGGGCGGAAATTGTCATTGTAATGGGACCTGTATAAGTTTTAATGGTTCCATTTGTCTTTGCCATAACGAATGCAAATTCATTTGCCGCGAGAACCAAATCTCTTTGCCGGTTCATCTGATTAGGTTCATTCCAATTTTGATTAAAATCGTTTCCCATATTTATTATCCTTTCTTTTGTTTCTAATATATTATAATTAAATTTTTAATAAAAATCAAAGTGAAGATTTCTAGGATTAGATAGTTTTATTTTAGATTTAGGGAGAATTATTTAAAGAGTGTAAAAGAGTTATTTAAGAATTTTTTATTGGGTATGTTTGGATAATTAGATTATAAAAATTTTAATATTTAATATAGAAAGCTTACGAGCTAAATAAAGGAGAATATAAATATGTTAAATGGAAGAATTGGTCAAGTAATTGGACCGTTTACCGCAAATTTGGATTTATTAGATGATAATGCTCCTATTGGAGCTTTTACCCCTGAATCTACAAGACCTATTTTATATAAGTTAGGTATTCAAACAGAAGCTGGGACAATCGTTGAAATTAATGATGTTCCTATTAAGATTGGAAAAACTGGTATTTATGAGTTGGATGGAGTTGTAAACATAAAGAAATTAATTTTTCCTAATGGAGCAAGTGCAAATACGCTTATTGATTTTGTTTATTAATAGAAGGGAGATTAATTATTATGGATGAAAATAGAACTACCTCTTTTTATGGTAATGCGGGTGTTTCTCCTGCTGAAGTAGATCAAAAGATTGAAGAAAATAATGAATATGTTGAGGAATTAATTGATACGCATATTGTAGTTTCAAAAACTCAACCAACAGCGCAAAAGTAGGGAGATATTTGGTTAGTAGTAAAAGATAACTAATTAAATCAAGGAGATAAAAGGATATGGCGAATGAAATAAAATATAAAGTTGGTTTTGATGTAAATCATTCTGACTTGAATAAGTTAAAATCTTCATTGCAATAGCTACAAAAATTATCTATTAGCGATATAATGAAGATTAATGATTCTGACAGATCATCTGCCATAACCGCCCTTAATGATATAAAAAGGTAGGCGACTAATGTTCAAGAAGCATTAAAAACTGCCTTTAATGCAAAATTAAATACTGTTAATATTGAGACTTTTAATAAGTCACTATAGAAGTCTAATACTTCTATTGAACAGATTTATTCAACATTTAGTAAGGGTGGAGTGGCTGGCGAAAATGCTTTTAGAAGTCTTACTTCGCAAGTATTAACCACTAATGTTCAATTAAAAGAAACTCATAGCTTACTTGATAATATTGCAACTACCTTAAGTAATACTATAAAATGGAATTTAGCTTCTTCGGCGGTTAATACAATGTCTCAATCTATTCAACAGGCTTGGGGATATGTAAAAAATTTAGATACATCATTAAATGATATTAGAATTGTTACTAATAAGTCTGCTGAGTAGATGGCTAATTTTGCAGTTCAAGCAAATCAAGCCGCGCAAACCTTAGGTAGAACGACAACCGACTATACAAAAGCAGCATTGATTTATGCTCAACAGGGTTTAAGTGATGAGGAGATTGCCGCTCGTACTGCAATTACTTTAAAGACGGCAAATGTCACTGGGCAATCAACAGCGGAAGTTTCTGAACAGTTAACTTCTGTTTGGAATGGTTATAAGGTTAATGCAGAATAGGCAGAACTTTATGTTGATAGACTTGCAGCAGTTGCTGCTACAACGGCATCCGACCTTGAATAGTTGTCAACGGGTATGAGTAAGGTTGCAGCTGCGGCTGCCGCAATGGGAGTCGGAGAAGATCAACTTGCCGCTCAGTTATCTACAATTATTTCTGTAACAAGACAGGCTCCTGAAAGTATTGGTACTGCATTAAGAACGGTATATGCTCGTATTAGTGATATTAAAGCCGGTATTGCAGAAGATGAAGTTGATCTTGGTAGATATTCTGGTAAGATGGCTGCGCTTGGATTCAATGTTCTTGATGCTACTGGCAATCTTCGTGACATGGGCTAGGTCATTGAAGAAATTGGATATAAGTGGCAAGATTTAACCCGTGAACAACAGGTGTCTTTGGCTCAGATAATGGCTGGTCAGAGACAGTATTCTAACTTAATTGCGCTATTTGATAACTTTGATAAATATACAGAAGCATTAACTACTGCTCAAAATGCGGCAGGCACTTTGGAGCAACAACAGGGGATTTATTTAGAGTCAACTGCTGCACATTTAAATCAATTAAAAACTGCAACAGAAGATCTATATGATTCTTTCTTGAATCCTGATTCTTTAGAGCCATTGATTGATGCATTGGCAGATATATTATCATTTGCTGCACAGTTTGTAGATTCTCTTGGCGGCGGTGGAGCAATATTAACATCACTTGGTGCTATTGGCGTTTCTGTATTTAGCGAACAAATTGCTAAAGGAATAAATACAACTATAACTAATTTTGAAATTGCTAAAGAAAACGCAAGACAATTTGAAATGACCTTAGAACAAATTCAAGCTTGGCAAGGTATTCCTGGACTTGATCAAACTCAAAGAGATTTGTTAGCTAGTCGAGAGCAAATGTTATCTTTAGCTAGTGTAATGTCTCCAGATCAGTTTTCTGCAATGCAAACTACTTTAAATGATGTTGTTTAGGCAACAAATAAAGTAGCTTCTTTAACTGCTCAATAGGATATTCTTGATGGAATGGTTCAGGCCGTAACTAAAGCAACTGATAAATGGCAAGGGCTAAAAGATTTAATGATGGATTCTGCCGGCCAAGAAGAAGTTATAAAAAGGCTTGAAAAACAAAATTTGGAATTTAATTCATTGTCATAGTCTGTCGAACAGTATGCAAATGCTTTAAAATTAATTCAAAATAATTCAAACTTGTCTAATGATGAATTTGCTGGTAATATAAGAATTGCTAAATTTGCATTAGAAGAATATCAAGAATAGTTACAAACTTTAGTTGATGAAGGTAAATTAGAAGCTCATCAAGAACAAGTTAAACGGCTTGGATAGGAACTGGCGACACTAGATGATAAGGTTCCTGCGGAAGAAGTTGCTAATAAATTAAATTTAATAGCAAGTCAAATTATTGCTTTAACTAAAAATGCTGGAGAAAGTGGAAATGAGTTAGCAGAAAGATTAAAATAGAATTTTGCTGGCGCCGCAAATAGTTTAACTAATTTAACAGAATAGGCTAAAAAAGCTAAAAAGGCTAAAGAGGATATTTTTAATAGTCAAGCAGACAATGCCCAAAGGACGGCATATATTCAAGGATTAACTAAAATAGTTGGTGGGTTATCCCAAATTGGAGCTGCTATTAATCAAATTCAACACTTGGGCAGCATTTTTAAAAATTCTTAGATTTCAGATTCTCAAAAAGCTCTTTCTTTATTAACCAATGGATTACCTAGTTTGATAATGGGGATTAAGGGAGTTACATCAGCTGCTTCTGCAATGGGAGCAGCATTGGGAGTGGCTTCTGGTGGTATTACTGTAGTTCTTGGCTTGTTAGCAGCAGGAGTTACTGCTTTTGGTCTTTATACTCAAGCTCAATAGCAAGCTAGAGAAGAAACTATTAAGATAAATAATGCTATTATAGAAGAAGAAAAAAATAGGCAGTCTCAAATTGAAAATAGTCAAGAATTATTAACTAAAATTAATGATTTAGTTTCATAGGGAGAATTATCAAGGTCTCAACTGCGTGCGGAAATTGAAAAACTGACAAAAGAATATGATGTAGAAGAAGATTATATTCAAAAATTAACTGGGAATTATGATAATTTAACTGAAAGCATTAAACAAGCAAGGATTGAACGAGAAAAATAGCGTTTAGAATCTTTAAGAACAGAATATGCTTCTGCTAAATCTAATATTTTGTCTGTTGCTGATGATACTAAATAGGGACAAAAATATCATGGTGGTAGTGATTATCGTTTAGATTTTCAAAGTGGTTATACTCATAATTTTACTTCAGGCGACTAGAAATTATATTAGTAGTTAATATCTGGTGGTTTTGTTAAAGACGGTAAAAATTTATTTACTGTCGTTGACTATAGCAGGGATGCTATTTTATAGCTTTATGATTCATTAAATACTCAAATAAATGAAGCTAATTTAACAGCAGAATAGAAAGTTAGTTCGCAGTTATATAAAAATATTCAAAGTTGGTTAAATTCTATGGCCAGCACCATAGAAGAATATAGAACTTCTCAAAAATAGTTATTTGAATCTTAGCTAAAATTAGATATTTATAACAGTGAAAATTCTAATTTTGGAAAGATAGATACTGGGGAAGAATATTTAAAACAAAGAAATCAATTAATTATATAGCTTTGGAAATTGAACGGAGCTTCTTATGAAGATGCGGTAAGATTAGTTGATAATTATTTAAATGAATCTTATAAAAAATTATATAATTAGTTTAATACAACGGTTACTTATATTGATCAACTTAAAGAAAAATTTGGTTTCACAGATACAGATACTCAAAAATTACTTTTAAATCTTGATTCTGATTCTTTAGCTTTTTTACAAGATAATTTTGAATTAAAATCTATTGATAGCTGGAATGAATTATAGAAAATTATTAAATATTTATCTAGTAATGAAACATTAGATAGATTAAATGAATTAACTTAGGTTATTACTCCAACTTCAGCGATAGAATCTGCACAAGCGACATATGATTTATATAGTAGTTTAAGTGATCAAATTTCTAGTAGTAAGAAACAAACTATTAGTAAAAAAGAATTTTAGAAATTAGATCCATAGGTTCAAGCATTCTTTTCTTATATGGCAAATGGTCAATATAAGATGACAGGTGATGCTAAAGAATTTTATGAAACGGTTAATAATTTAAGTCTTCAAGGGTTTAAGGATAATATTGATAGTATTATTCAATATCAAAATCGATTAAAGAATATCCTTTCCTCTGGTAATACTCCTGATCTTAATAGAATAAGAGGTTCATTAGAATCTGATTTAGAATCTTTGGTTCCAACTTTAAATCAAAATTCATAGGTTTTTGATGTATTATCTTAGAACGGTTATAATGTTCTTCCTTGGTTATTATCTATTTAGAGCACTGATATTCAAGAGCGTACTAATGCATTAAGAGAAATGTTAGACGCTTTAGATGAAATTGGAAATATTGATTATAATTAGAAATTAATAGAAAATACTAAAGCTTTATATGAAAATTCTTATGCAATTTTTAGTTCAGCTGAAAGTATTAAAGATTTAAAAATTCTGTATGAAGATGCAAAAATAGATATTCAAAGTTTTGGGGAATCTTCAGAAGAAGCAAGGGTTATATTGCAAGCTTTTAACGCTGCGGCGATTCAGCTTAATGATGAATTAGACTTAGAAGGATTAAATACTGTTTAGCTTGAAAATTTTACTTCTTATTTACAAAGTATTGCTTAGAGCGCAGATGATCTAAATAATTAGTTAATTAATAATGCGGATGCCGCAGAAATAGTTGCTAAATCCATTATGAAGATGAATGATGGATTTGAGGCTCTTGGTAAAGATTGGGATGCATGGGTAGATGTATTACAAAAGAGTGCCGAATCTAGTGAAGAATTTGAAATTGCTATGATTGGTGCTAGAGATGCTCTTGCTCAATTATTAGATGTTAGTAAAGATTATGTTACTAATGATTTTGTAAAATAGCATTTAGATTTAATCACAGAAGCTTCAAATGGTAGTGCAGATGCAATTAATGGATTAAAGCAAGCTTTGACAGTGACTATTGTTTAGGGAATAATTAGTAAAAATGCTTTAGAAGGGCTAGCTAGTGAAATTTGGTCTTCTCTTGCAGATATTCAAGCTCAAATTCCTAATTTTGAAGTGGGTATGGAGCTTCATGATGGGCCGTTCCTTACTAAAATGCAGAATCTTGTTAATTTATTACAATTAGATGCTGATCAAATTAATGCACTATTTGATTCTTTAGGATTTGAACCTACATTTGTTACAGAACAAATGCCAATTACTCAAGAAATTCCGGCTTCACAAGACGTATATAGAGAAATTGATAGAGCATAGTTTGATGGCGTGGACTCTGCGAATAGACAATTTACGGCAAGTTTTCCAGTTGTTAAGCATTTTGTAGAAGACACTACTGAAACAATAGATGGTTTTGTAGACGTTCCTGCGCTGTCCACTAATGGAGTGACACCGCAGATAAAAACAATTACTAAAAAAGCAACTCCTCACTTTAGTAATTATTCTGCACGAAATGCTGGAGGGGCCGCTTCTCCAAAGAAATAGACAAAAACTAAAAAGTCTTCTGAGCCAAAACCAGACACTTCTACAAAAGATACTAAAGAACATATAAAAGATGATAGAGATATTTATCATGACATAAATATTGAAATCTCTGAAATCAATCGAGAACTTGAAAGAACACAAAAAATTCAAGATCGTCTTTTTGGTAAATAGTTAATTGCAAATCTTAATAAACAAACAGATATATTAGAAAAACAAAAAGTTAAATTAAGAGAAAAAATTAATTTACAAAAGCAAGATCTTGCGCAACAAAAAGAAAAGCTCGCCGCGATGGGAGCAACTTTTGATGCGGAAGACCGCATTTCTAATTATTTTGATTTATTAGGACATCAACAAGGTGTTGTTAATGGCTTAATTGATGCGTATAATGGCCTTGTTGAACAATATAACGCAATAACTGAAAAAACAGCCAAAGATGCATTAAAAGATCAAATTACAGAAGCTGAAAGACAACTTAAGAAAGCTCAAGATTATCAGAAGGATATTGAAACTGCGATTAAGAATTTCGATTCTTTGAGAGATAATATGGAAGATCTTACAGATGAGATTACTGAAATTTCTCAAAAGCAAATTGAAATTAATATCAAGCGTTTTAGAATGGCTCTTGAAATTCGTCTTGATATGGGCGAAGCCCGCAGAGACTGGAATCAGTTTAAACGTGAAGTTGAGCAAGCGGATAATGTTCTTAGAGATTCTAGCACTGAAACTTTAATTAAAGATGTTAACCGCTCTATTGCTGACTATAATTCTTATTTTGATGTTTCTAGCTCTAATTCTATCCAAGCCTTAACTCAATCTTTAAATGAAACAATGAATATCATTGATTAGATTGATAAGATGGGCAAGGATGCTATATATGGTGATGATAAAGCGCAAGCAATGTAGCATCTTAAAGGTGATTTAGATACTTTAATGAATTCAATGTAGAGTATTGAAGGATTGATTCAAGATGTTGACAAAGCAATTCTTGATACTGTTGATGATGTTAGTGATTTAGCTCAGAAACAACTTGAAGATTATGATTTTGTAAATGATTTGTATGAACATGATATTGATTTATTACAGTTACTTTATGGCGATAAACAGTATGAAGCAATGAACGCCTATTATAGTAAGCAACAAGAAAATCAATTAAAGCAAATTGATTTCTTAAAACAATATCGTGATTTATCTAAACAAGAATGGGATGCGGCGGTGGCTAGAGGTGAAAGTAATCTTGCATAGAAATGGAAACAAGAGTATATGCAAACGGTTCAAGATCTTAATTCCGCTATTACTCAGTCTGTTGAATTACTACAAAATAAATATACTAATGCTATTAATAAAATCTTTGATACATTAGACAAGCGTATTACTGGTGGGTTAGGTACTGATTATATTGAAATGGAATGGGAGTTAATGAATAAAAATGCAAATGAGTATTTAGATGAAATTAATTCTGCATTTGCAATTCAATAGCTTCAGTTAAAATATACTAATATTATTAATGATGATAAGAGCTTAAAGAATCAAAGAGCTTTACAAAAGGTTTTAGATGAGCAACTAAAGAATTTAAGGGATAAAGATAAATTAACTCAATATGATGTTGATAGAGCTGAAAAGATTCTTCAAATTGAACAGGCTAGATTGGCTCTTGAAGATCAAAAGAAGAATAAAACATCATTGCGGTTGAGAAGAGACTCTCAGGGTAATTATTCTTATGTTTATGCGGCAAACCAAGAATAGATTGCTAATGCAGAAGAGGCTTTAGCTAAAGCGCAGAATGATCTTTATAATTTTGATAAAAATGCTTATCAAAAGAATTTAGATGATATACTTTCTGCATGGAGAGATTTTCAATCTAAATATAAAGAAATTGTTTTAGATACTTCATTATCAGAGGAATAGAGAGTTAGACAATTAGCGTTGCTTCGTGATCAATATGGAGAGTATATTAATAATAAAGTTGCAGAAAATGAAGTTATTAGAACTAATTTAATGGAATCTGCTTTTATAGATTATGCAGCTCTATATGATGGTGATTATAATGCTTATCAATCTATGATTTAGAGTGAAAAAGAAGCATTAATGGGAGAGCTTATTCCTACTTGGAATAACGGTATTCAAGAAATGGCAAATACATTTGCTGGAGAAGGCGGTTTTATTCCAGCTTGCCAGCAAGGATTTAATGATTTGGATGCCGCAACGTAGGATTATGAACGTGAATTAGATACTTTACAAAGTGTTGCGGATGAAGATTTTGGTCAACTTAAGGATGGCATTGATGATGCAGCAGAAGCATTTAGTGGATTAATTACTCAAAATGATGAATTAATTAGCAAAATGCAGAATGATATGATTAATGCTATTAGAAATCTTAAAGATGAACTTGATGCTTTAATTGCGAAATATCAAGCTGTATATGACGCTGCTAAAACAGCGGTTGATGAAGCTAATAGATATAGATAGGCACAAAATGCTATTGCAGCGGCAGAAGCTGCAAAAGATGAAAATAGGTTTTACCAACATCAATCTGTTGCGGAACAGCCGCAATCTTTACCTGCTGCGCCTACTACGGTACCTGCTTCAATTCCTACATCTACATCAAGTGGAAGTGGGACAACAGGAAGTGGAAGTTCTACTGCAACTTCATCTTAGCAAACTCCAAGTAAAGAAAAGGAAGAAACAATTAATCCTAATGGTGTTTCTACCGCCGAAGGAATCGCAGGTAATATTTATTATGGTGGTTCGTGGAATGAATTCTATCATCCTGGAGAGCAGTATAGAGAACTATTAGAATAGCATGGCTTTATAAATAGTTTAGGAATGACAAAGAAAAAAGCTCAAAAACTTTATGATGAAGTATTAAAAGAGTTAGGTCGTTTTCATATTATTGAGCCAGGTCCTAAATTTAAAGATTATTATTTAGATATTTTTGATTTCTATAAAATGAGAGATAAATATAAATGGGGTCTTGGTACCAGTGGTTTTGACACTGGTGGTTACACTGGCTCTTGGGGACCTGAAGGCCGTCTTGCTATGCTTCATCAAAAAGAGCTTGTTCTTAATGCTGATGATACTAAGAATATGCTTGACAGCGTAGCAATTTTAAGAAGTATCGTTGATAACCTTGGCGGTAATATTTCTACAAGACTTAGTTCGTTGAATAGTGGCTCTAATAATATTAATAATAATAGATCTACTGAGTCTGTTGATCAGAATGTTAATATTCAAGCATCGTTCCCGAATGTTAATAGCAAGAGAGAAATTGAAGAAGCATTAAATGATTTAGTTAATCTTGCTGCACAAAGAGCAATGAAAAGAAGATGATATAAGGGGCTAATAACCCCTTATATCTCTTTATTTTTATATCATATTCTAATTTGACAAATTTCAAAATTTATGTTAGAATATAAAGAGATAAAAGGAGGAAATCCAATATGGATGTAAATGAAAAAATCTTAGATGCAATTGAATTGTTAGCTAATAATTCTGTTCAAAAAGCAGGATATGATAAAACAATTCAAGCGCAGATTTTATCATGCGAAGATTAGGTAGTTGGTAAATATAGATGTAAATATCAAGATGCTATATTTTATGCCTATACAAATAATCCCGATATTAGATTATCTAAAGGAACGCTTGTATATATTTTAGTACCAGGTAACGATATGCGGCAATAGAAAACAATCATTGGTATGGTTGATAAGCTGGGTGCAGATTATATAAGCGCGGCGGTCGGCGATTAGGCGTATAATGTGATTGGCTCTAACGTGATTCGTGGCGGCACCGCGCCCTATGATAAGTTTTATCTTGATATTGACATAGCTGATTATTTATATGATATTTATGATATTGATAATAATATAAATTTAGTTAATTTAAGCGTTGCTGAATTAAATCAATATATTAAATAGGCTTCTTCTATTATTATTGGAATGAACGTAAAAACTGATATTCCATTAGAAAAGCAAAAGACAGGAAGTTATGGTATTAAATTTACTTTAGAATTTAAAGATGAAAAAAATCATGATGGGATTATTCGTGATTATATTCTTGATGAAGATAGGATGGTGGATAATCCATATAATTTAATATATCCTACAAGACAATATGCTATTTTTGATATAGATAGTTAGAATTTTGTTAGAGTTAAAAAAATAACGATATTTAATAAAGATTTTCCAAATTCAACAGGAGAATCTCATACTAGAATAATTGAGAATTATTAGATTGAACTTACTGATTTTGAATTGAGTTGCGCAGTTAGAATGTCTTAGGAAGAATTAAATGGATTGGGTTTATCTATTATCTCGCCTCGTGGGCTTATATTTTTAAATAGTACAGATGAACCAAAAATTCTTCAAGCACAAGTAAAATTTAAAGGTAGAGTTGTTTCCTCATAGAATGTTTAGTTTTATTGGGGCACTGAAGATCTTCGAGTTAATCCACAAAGCGAAGGTAAGTATAATAAATATCTTGGCCGCGGCTGGAAATGTATAAATGAAAGTAGTACAATTCAGCCTCAAGGCGGAGCTGCAACTATTCAATGGTTATCATATGGTGATACTTATGAGTTCCCATTCAGTCAAGCATTTGCACAAAATAATAGAATGAAGGTTGCCGCAGTTTATGAAGGAAATGTTATTACTAAATAGATAAATGTTCAGAATCTTACAGCGCTAGCCGCTTCTATTGTAATTAATTCTACAACAGGAACTTAGTTTTATTATGGAATTGGCTAGACATTATTATAGTGTGTTGTTTCAAATATATATAGTCATGGCGATTTAGTTTATGCCTGGGGCTGGCAAAATAATGGTGGCTAGTTATAGCAATTTTTATAGACGACAAATAGTTTACATGTTGAAGCAAGATATATATATAATTTTGCTATATATAGATGCAGCGCATATGATCGGTACAACGGGGAAGATCATTTAATAGGAACTGCATCAATTAAATTAAGTAATTCTATGTAGGGAGAGGGTACTAATCCTCTTGTTATTTAGAATGGTACTGTATTATATAAATATAATGAAAAAGGTATTTCTCCTACAAGTAGAACTTTATAGAATCCCCAAATAATTCAATAGCTAGGCTTTAAACTATATGATGATACAGGAAATGAGATATAGATATTCCATGATGGATTAATAGATTCAAGAGCTAGTGTTAGATGGCGGGTTCCTGCGGCTAACACATTATTGACGTTACCTGATCCGCCGCAAACTATTATTGATAATTATTATATTGTTTAGAATGTTAGCTCATTAACTTATGATCTTGTATAGCGATATGATGTTAGAAAAACTATTAATCAGATTATTTTATAGGTTACATACGATGGTGCTACATCGTTTGCTCAAACTAATTTAACATTTACTAAATAGGGTCAAATAGGCACTAATGGTACTGATTATTATGTAAATATAATTCCAAATACCAAAATGGCAAGCCCGCCCTTGTTTCCTATGATAACAAAATTTAGTAATGGAAATTACAAATTAAACTATGGATTAGACGCATATGATAATTATACAGTTAATCCTAATTTAAGTTTAAAGCCCTTGTTAAAAGTTCAATTTTTACATGGTGGCGAACCAGTTCCATCGGGCTATACAGTTAAGTGGAGAGTCTTAAAAAATCGTTACGGTACATAGAACGGGTCTCCTGTTGAAGATGAAAGTGATTTTACTATTAACTAGTCAACAGGAATTATGACATATACAGGTAGTTTAGCTTTAAATGACACGCGGTCGCGCGCAAATGTAATTGAATGTGAAATTACTTATAATGGTCATATATATTATGGAGCAATTCCATTTATAACTGCTTATATGACAGATGATGATTCTTCTTTTGGTTTGGTAGACGGAACCGGCTTTCATTATGTTATGTATTCTTCTTAGGGTATGCAACCTGAATATAGTAGTTTACCTTTTGAATTTACAGATGGTAACAATGGAACTTGTACAGTATTAGGCAATACAAAAGTAAAAAATGGAAACACTTGGAGTCTTCAGTCTTCTGGAGATTTAGTGCAAGATAGTCAAGACCAATTTAAGATTCAGCCTATTGGTTTTTATAAAGGTGAATGTGTTAATAACTCTGTTAGATATCAAAATAGTAATGGTATAATTAATATTCCTATTCATTTTTATTTAAATAGATATAATTTTGCTCATTTAAATGGGTGGGATGGTAATAGTATTCAAATTAATAATGAAGACGGATATATTCTTGCTCCTCAAATGGGAGCCGGGGCCAAAGATAATCAAAATAGATTTACTGGTGTGCTCATGGGAGAAGTAAAAAATCCTATGAAAAGTCAATCTGATATTGGATTATTTGGATATAATCAAGGCAGTCGTTCTTTTTTTATCAATAGTAAAAATGGCTCAGCTTTATTTGGAAACGGGAATGGTCAAATTATTATTGATCCAGGGACAGTTGATAATAATGGTAATATACAAAATGATAAGGCTATGCTTTATAGTCATAATTTCTGGAGTTCATATAATTCACAAACTGGGTTACCAAGCTCTTATAGTAGTAGTAATGAAGCGGGAGCTGGTATGCTGATTGATTTAACGACACCCCGCATTAAATTTGGTAATGATGGTTTTTCTGTTGATCAAGACGGAAATTTATCAACTGGTCAAGGTAATTTTACAGTTTCTCATGATGGTGTTGTTAATGCGGGGAAACGTACAGATGGACCAATTACTTATTATAATTTTACAGTTGATACAAATGGAAATGTTACATTTGTTGGTGATTTAAAAGCTGGTAGAACTAATTCGGGTAGATATAATTTCTTTGTTAATAATTCTGCACAAATAGGTCAAAATCCAAAAGATAAATTATTACAAGCTGGTTGGGATAGTGCTAATAATAAGTATAATTTTATAATAACCGCAGATGGTGATGTATCTATGGCAGGAGATATAACCGCAAATAGTGGTCATATTGGTGGTTCTAATGGATGGACTATTGGATATAATAATGATACGTCTCAAGATGATATTGTAAGAGGTTATATTTATTCAGGAACCAAAGATTCTTTAAACAAGGCTGCATCTGGATTATATATAGGAACAGATGGAATTAGCGCATATAAGAGTGGCACTGGAACCACTTTTAAGGTAGATAGTCAAGGTAACGTAACAGTTAGTGGAAATATTACATTAGGACCCGGTTCTAGTATCTCTTGGGACGCATTGCCAAGCGATGTTGCAGATATAGATAATTTAGCGGATGTTGCATTTTCTGGCGATTATGATGATTTATCTGATAAACCTGATATTCCTGTCTTACCAAGCTATATAAAATCTACTTATATTGATGAAACTAGAATTGAATCTCCAACTATTTATGCGGGAAAATATTATGCAACAGGTCAAGGATATAGTAGCGGTGCTGCCTATTATATATATAATGGTCATCCTTTGCAATCTGGAGCTACTTAGATTGGATATATTTCTTATGATACCCATGGTAATACTTCTGTTGGAGATGCTCAAAATAGAGTTTTATTTACTACTTTAAATGGAACTGCTTTAAAAATATTAAGTGCCAGAAATATGTCTCTTCAAGCTGGAACTGAAAGTGCATTTCAAACAGACTATCGTATATATTTTAGAAGTTTAGCAAGATTAGATTGTGGTTTTGCAGTAAGTTCTGATTATTCTTATAGTACTCAAGATCCTGTTGACTTTTTCAATACAGGCGGTTGGGGAACTGTTTTACAAGTACAGCCTGGACAAGTATATTTTAAAATAGTAGCTAGTTGAGGTAATAAATTATGGCAACATATTATAGTTCATATGATATACAAGAAAATTCAAATAGTGTAGATATTATAATTAATGGATTGCGCGGAGCCGGTGGAGACCCTGTTGTTACTTTAAGAATTTGGTTAAATAATAGTTTTGTTTAGTGGGTAGATAATATAGACACTTCATGGCTTGTAAATTATACTTATACTTATACCGGACTAAACGAAAATACTACATATTCTTTTTAGATTGAAATATGGAGTGGAACAACTGTTATTGATTCTATTTCGGATAGCTTTACTACTACTGGCGGTGGTGGCGGAGGAGGGACAAATGCTACCTATGTTTTTTAGGTAGTTGGCAATAATATTAATATAGATATTTTAGATGCTGGTTTAAATCCTCAATTCTACGCATATTTATATGATAATCCATATGGGTCTGGAACTCCTCTTTATAATAGTTATTCTTCTGGCACGTCAGGCGGATTTGCAGGAATTCCTGATGGAACGTATTATTTAAATGTTTATTATTTAGATAGTGATACCGATTGGACTGATTTAAAAAATCGCTATACGGGCTAGACTTATGCTCAAGTTACAATTGGGAGTGGTCCTTCTCCATCTGATAATTATAGTTATCCTCATTATGATTCTGCGAATGTTACTTCTATAAGTTCAATTGAAGGTTGGCATTCAGGATCCGCTTATGAAGGTTGGTTTTTTACTTTTAATTTTGATAATTCAGGCACATTAAGACTTTATTCATCAAATTTAAATGGATCTATGCAATCATATATTGGGACAGTTGATAGAGACTATGATCCATCTACTGGAAGACCTATTTACTATGATGATTCTGCTACTGGTAATTTCGATTTTAGTTGGACAGGTGCAGCAGGAGATACTTTATATCTATGGGTAAATTCAATAGGAAATAGTTCTTATAGTTTTTATTTAAATGCTACTTTTTCTGGCGGAGGCGGAACGACTCCAACATATACAGCATAGGTAATTAATACAAATCAAATTCTTTTTTCAGTATCAGATAGAGGCAGCTACTATTTAAGATATTTTGTAAGATTAACAAATAGTCCTCAAACTACAATATATGACACTTGGAGTGAATATGGTTATCTTACAACAAATACTTTATTAACTGTTTCTAATTTATAGTATAATACATCATATACTGTAAATGTTGGTTATTCTACAACTAATTCTAGCGGGACAGTTACTTGGATTGGTTCTCAAGTATTAACAACAGGAACGCAATCTTTTGCTTATACCTTAATAAATGGTATAACAGTATCAAATTCTAATCCAAGTCCTAAACGAATATCGTTTAATAGTAATAATGGCGTTATTGTTCCAATTACTATTTCATATAATGGAATTATTACTATTTATACAGAAACTGATCAATCTTCAAGGATGGATGACCAAGCATATCTATGTACTTCTAGTAATGTTAGCTATGATTCTGCTGGAGTAGTTGATTCAACATCACAATATTATATAAAATCAGATGATGAATCTCATGGAAATAATTAGTTTTAGATGACAATTAATAATACAAATGTTGGTACTAATACTTATTATTTATATATTAGAGGTTATCCAGATTCTGGGAATAACAATATACCAAGAGCTATTAATACGCTTTTATATGCTATACTTCCAAATGATGGTTATGTATATATATATGATGGATCTAGCTGGCGGAAAGCGATTCCTTATATATATGATGGATCTAATTGGCGGAAAGCGATTCCTTATATATATGATGGCAGCAGTTGGAAAAAAACAACAGGATAAAGAGTTAAAAGGAGATTAAAATGAGTAATTATAATGATAAAAATGTAGTTGATTTTATTATTGGAAAAGCAAATTTAATGTCATAGGCATTAAATAATGTTGAAACAAAAGGAAGAGCAAGTTTAAATAATTTAAGCGGGTCAATGGATTTGCTTGATGAAATTGTAAAGGCGGCGGTTGATGCTATTAATACTTTAAAAGAGCAAGTAGATCAATTGAATCGGCAAATAGATAATATGAAACCTGCGGAAATAGAGAAATAAAAAAAGGGAGACTATCTAATTAAAGATAGTCTCCCTTTTATTTTTTATTTGACAAATTATGAAATTTATTTTATACTTATGTCAAATAGAAGATTTTTAAAATGAGGTATAGATATGAAGATTTTAGCATTGGATTTATCTACGAAACAAAGCGGGGTAGCGGTTGGCACGGACGCTTCCCTAGAATTTCATAGCTGCGTTTCCACAAATGATAAAAATGTAATTGTAAGAATTATTAAAATGCGTGATTAGATAAAATCATATATTGAAAAATATAAAGTTGATAAAGTTATTATGTAGGAAGTGCGGCCGTAGGTTAATTCACATACTAACAAGGTATTAATGTGGCTTCAAGCAGCTGTTGTGATTGCTGCATATGAGATTAATCCTAAGATTGAATGTTAGTTCATTGGAGCAAGTGAATGGCGGGCCGCCATTAAAATTAAACAAGGACGGGGGATAAAGCGCGACGAATTGAAGCCCCGCGACATTTAGTACGTTTAGAATAAATATAATATAAAAGTAAATGATGATTAGGCAGATGCAATTTGCATATTTGATGCCTATTGGGTTAAAGATAATAATGAAATTAATTGGGGGTAAATATGGAAGAAGATAAAAAATATTTAAGTTTTACGCAATTTACTTTGTAGTAGATTTGTTGTTGTAAATGCGGCAGGATAATTAAGAAGAATAGCTTTTGCCATCCAATTACCGCATTAAAACCAATTGATGCTATTGGTGAATTTAAACAATATAGTAATGATGATATTTTATGCGAAGATTGTTATGGCGATCATTTAATAAGAAGCATGGATAGTTTAGGTATTTCTGTTGTTGATGAAAATGGACAATGGAGAGATTTTAATGATGTAATAAAACAATTTGATGAAATTTGGGAAAGGCAATAAAAAAATAGGAGAAAGTATAATTTATATACTTTCTCCTATTTTTAAGTAAAAACAATGAGATTATTAATACGGCGGTTTTCCCATGTTTTTTTAATGTTATTACCTTCTCTAAAGATATATGACCCGCCGCCATCTAAAGCAATAACATCTTCAAATTTTTCATCTTTTATTTTATTCCAGATTTCTTTGGTTTGTATATAGTTTTTAGTTATTGTTTTACCAGTGATAAGCCAAATTTCATTGTTGCGGATGCCGATCCAGTTTCTCTGAGTCGCATACATGGGAGAGTCATCCCAGCCTTCCGCCTTATATTCCTACACTGACGCGGGTCTGCTTTTTTCAATAACGGGGATCCCGCTTATAGCATATTCACAGCTGTCTGGAATATAGACTTTTGTAATGAAATTTTTAGTTGGAGTTACAACTAATGTAGATGGAGTTTTATGATAAAATTGATTTGTATGATTATCTTTTATATAATACCTTAGCTTACCCTAAGATATGAGGGGCAAGATATATTGTTGCCCCTCCTTAGGTACATTCCAAGGATCACATATTAAAACTCCAACAGGTAATGTAAATAATACATTATTTGCGGAACGGAAATTTCCAAAGAATCCCGCATTACAGTAGTTCCAATAGTTAGCTCCAACTTTTTTAGCATCATGGTAAACAATTCTAAAGGAGTTGCATTTTCTAAATGTAAGTCCATTTTTTGTATATTCTGTATTTGTATTTGCCATGTTGTTTTTCCTTTTGTGTTTTATATATAAATTAAGTTATTAATGTCCATTGATATGTTACTACGCCATTATTAACAATACATTGAAGATTATACGCTCCATTTACTGTTGGAGCAGAGGGAAATAATTGTGTGATTTCATTTATTGCGGATGTTTTTGTATTATTAATTCTAGTAATAGCAGAATTTTTCTGCCGCAGCTATGGTTGTAAGAGAGTCGCTTGATAAAATTCCCGCAGGTATCATATTGCCTGTCGTTGGATCTTTTACCTAAGCATTTATTTTTCTGAATGTTATAGGCATATATATTTTCCTTTCTTAGTTTAATAAAAAGGCTAATGCCTTTGTTTTTTATTTCTATGTTATTTTAAAATTAAATTGATTAAATTGTTTAATATTGACCAAAATAAAAAAGAAGGAAGCCAAGGCTTCCTTCTTAACATTTGTTTATTTACTATTGGCTGATTTTTTATCTGTAGTTGGTGACCTTAGATTTTCTTTAGATTATCCATTGAACGGCGCAAGATTGTTTCTCACAGCCTGAGCGAATAACCATCCCAGCCGTTTCTGGGCAATGTTTGCTCTCGGATGCGTTCCGTCCGGCGCATAAGTTAAAATCGTGTACTGGTTGATTCCAAACAGTTTGTCTGTGCGAATTAACGGACAATGGAAGCGACTTACAACATTTTCAAGCGAATCGCCATAATCAGACATCAACAGACCTGCACTGTTTTGAGCGACGTCGGTCATGGTGGACGCATCACCCGCAGTCATTTCACGATCAAACGGCGAAAGAATCATTACTTGCAAATGCGGATATTTGGTAAGCAGTTTCTTTAATCCATATGCACAGGCACCATCGTAGTTTGTGAGCGTTTCATTATACGATGAACCGACAGGAGTATTTGATGCGTAATCGTTTGCACCGTACATTAGTCCGATTGCATTAACCGTTGTCCAGTCAATTGCTTTTAATGTTGCAAGATGCGGCGCGTATGTTGTATTGATAAGTGCATAAGCATCCAAATCATCCCACGCATCAGCATCTTCCGACACAATACAATCGCACAAGTTATAAAAGCAGAACAAACCTGCTTCTTCAAGTGTGTAAGTCATTCTGGTCCCGCCGAAACCAACATTGATGATATCGGAATGTAAATAGTCGTTGGCATAATCAACATAGGATGTGCCATCATCAGATATAGACAGAGAACCATGTGTAATGGAATCGCCGAACATTACCATTTTGAAATGTTCAAACCCTGTGTTTGCTTCTGCATAGATATCCTTATTGCGTTTGTGATAATCGCAGATACGAACGATAGGCTGTGAATTATAGTTCCCATATATAAGCCGCGCCAGATGATAAAGTTCTTCGGATATCAGAGTCACCCGAATATATCTTGCATTTTCGGGAATCACCTTTGAAACAGCCATTGTATTTCCTGTAAACGGTAATACATTTTTTTCTCCATCAAAAAAGCAGAAACAGTACCTAATAAACGGATTTGTGTTGCCAGTTAAATCGGAATTTCCGTAAACAACAGACGCCGTTTTTGCCCAATTGCATATATAGCCCTGTGCAGGATCAATAGGAACATAGTCAGACAAAACAGAACCGGCATCATTAAATATAACACCATTCGGATGTATCAGTTTTCCTACCGTGTAGCCATAAGGTGGGAGCAGATTATAATCATCGTCAAGGTAAATAGCCGGTGAAATCGCTGTTATTTCTGATTCGAGAAATGAATCTTGTGATTTCAAATCTTCTGTTACCAGTGTTTGCTCTTTTGTATAATTATATACTGTTATAGATATGGTAGCCTCATTTGATGTGTATGCGCTGTTGAACTGTACTTGTAAAAATTTGATCCCTTCAACAGCCGGAGTGTATAACAATGTTTTGCCGGTTTCCCATGATTCTCCCACAAAATCTGCTGTAACAGTATCTACATTTCCACTTCCCGATTCGGCCTTAGATGTGCGAATGTTAGAAAGGTGTGTTGCGTCGGAAATGCTTAAAACGATCCTATATGTAACGCCAACTGATAAAAGAGAAATGTCATAGTACCAGTTTGCCCCAGCCTGCTCCACGGGCGCGACTGATGTTACTATAGCGTTCTGATTTGGATATATTATATCTTCCAAATCATCTAACTGTGTCTTTAAATCATCTACTTGGTCATTTATAGTATCTGTGACCGTTATGGCGTCGGCTACCGCCTCCGCAAGTTTAACTTCTTCAACATTAGTTCCAACAACCAATGCTAACCCACTTGCAATTGCAGTTGTTGTTCTATATAGCTTTTTATTTATACAAATATATTCACCTGTGGTATATGCTTTAGTCGCTGTCATAGTTGCCTAAGTTTGCGCTATCATATCTTTACTTGCTGTAAGTTGACTTATTGGAGGTAAATTGGATGCAGAAAAAGTTGAATCTAAGGTTGTCTAAGGATCCCAATAACTGCTATTTTCTTCCAAATAATTTCCAACTGTTTGCATAATTGCAGAAGGAATATAATCTTGAAAATTACTATATAAGGCATTTAATTGTGTTTGGATATCGCCCTTGGATAAATCAACAGCACCAAGGACTTCTAATAAATTTTTAGTACTACTATACGCAACATTTTCTGCCAATGTGCCAATCGGTATTTCATTACTATAAGTACCATTTTGTTGCTTAATTCTTACCGCAACTAATTTATCTGCCATAAATATTACCTATTTCCTTTCTTATAAATATATATAAAAAAAGTGGGCTATTAATCTTTTACAATCAATAGCCCACCTATTAAATTCATCGGTTAAATATTTCCTAATTTAGAAAATATTCTATTTGTGACTGAAATAATTTCATCTCCATATGTAGAGATTAAATCTGCTACAAGTTCCTACTGATCAAGAGTAAGATCAACATTATAAGAAAACATTGCGGCGTGCGTTATTTCATGGCACAAAACCTTTTTTAAAAGATTACCGCGTAAATTTTCATTAATGTAAATCGTTCTCATTAAATTATCGCAGGCCCCAATGGCATAATCACCATTGGGACGCCGCAATAATGGGAAATTTTCTGGAACTATGGATAATTTCCAAGTTACATCATTAATGACAATCATTAAGCTAATTTACTTGCTAGTGTTGTCATCTTTTGATGTAATGTAGCCTTCTCTTCTGGAGATGCATCTTTAATCATTTCTGTAATATCTGATGAAAGTTCTTGTAAATAGGCTTCTAATTCATGGAGTTGAGAAGTTGTATCACTATGGTTTTCTTTACCTTCCATATACATTCTGCGTCTCATTGCGGCTTTGCCTTCACGAGGATCGCGTCTCATCGGATATTCGTCCGGTCTCATTTCATATGGAAGAGCCATTGGATAATAATTCACAGATCCGCGGGTTCCCATACCAGTTCCAAAATTTCCAGAACCACCGGAATTGCCGCTATTAGATCCACCTCTTGAACCATTACCATTTCCACCGTTTCCACCACCAGGATAATACATATAACCCCTGTCTCTGTCCGTATCCTTATAAGGATCCGGGGGCCAATATTCGGGACTCATTTTCTGATAAACAGGAGTGGTATAATAGTTAATATTATTAACTTCTGAAGGTTTTTCTTCTTCCGCCTTTTCCATTGACTATGTAATAGTGCAATAGTAAATAGCTTCCGCAAGATCCTTAATCATATCAACTACTTCACCAAGTTCATGTGTGTTAGCTTTGGGAATATCTGTAAGCTGACTCTGAACACAAGTAACTAGTTGATCTTTCATTTTTTTCAGTTCTTCTGTTGCCATATCCTTTTACCTCCTTAAGCTATTCTTTCCACGTCTAAGACAGCTTCGCGCCTTACTAAAATAGAAGGAGTTGGAGTTGTAGCAGGATCATCTTCAGTTCCGTCTACATAGGCACCAGACACTGTTAAACAACATCCACAAGGAACAGTCACAATAGCTTTTGTATTAATGTGCCAATACTCTTCAGCTGCGGCAGGAGTTACAATAGCAACGCTCTCTGGGATAATTACACCATTGAGGGTAATTCCTAAAGCAATTGGAGTAACCGCGCCACCTTCGGGAATTTGAATATTTCCTTGAAGAGTTACCACATATCTTGCAAAACGATTTGAGGTGCTACCGTTTAAGTTAAGAATCCCAGGAACAAGGGGAACCACGTTCCCCCTGTTGCAAGGAATAGAAACACTATTAAATGGGATAGTACCGTTTAATGCTACTAACGCATCAGTAGTTGTTACATAACTTGCCATAAGCGACCTCCCAATTAGTTGTAGAATCCGTTATTGTTGCATCCGCAGGGATTATAGTTACAGCCGCAGTTGCAACCATTGGGGTTACCAACAATATATGCGGGAACTGGAGTAGGATTAAGCGCCTGACGAAGTGTAGCAGTCTGTGCGGCATTGTCTGCAAGAAGTGTACCAGTCTGTGCATTCTGAGAAGCAGCCAGGCTAGCAAGATAGCTCTGCATCTGGAGCTGTTGATTCTGAGCCTTAAGATTATCAATCTTTTCTTGGCAAATATCATCTCTAATAGACTGAATACCCGCATTAATAGCATTAAGCATAGCTTGTGTATTGCTATTTTGAGCAGTGGTAACGTCAAACAGAGCATTAGTAACAGCCTGACGATCCGCGCAAGCTTCAGTAGCAACGGTATACTTCAGATCAGCTAAGCCAGCTCTATTTTCGCAGCAACAATTCTGCTGATTCATAGCGATTGTATTGAGCTGAGTAGAAAGGTTAGCCTGATTGTTATTCAGAGTCTGAAGAATATTAGCTTGGCTATTGCAACGAGAAACTTCCGCGTTAGCAAAACCATTATTAACAGCTGCGGCGATGCCATTTAAAGATCCGATAACCGCGCTCTGATCAAAACCACGCTGGATATCAGAAGTTACATAAGTAGCTGCGTTGTTTCCGCCACCACAATTGCTACCCCAGCCGTTATTACCCCAACCGCCGGCAAGCACGAGGATGAATAAAACAAATAACCAAATGCCGCTATCGCCGCCAAAGAGACCACCATTGTTGCCGTAGCCACCATTACCAGTAGCAGCCGCGATATCAGCTAATGAATATCCATTATTGTTATTAAACATTCCTTTTGTTCTCCTTTATAAAGAAAAATTTTTTATATAAAAAACTCTTTAGGAGTTTTTATCGTCCTAAAGAGTTCTTAAATCTAGCAAATTCTTCATCGAAATTTAAGCCTTTTTGTTGAGCTAAATTTCGTGCGAGATTCTATAATGCAGCTGCATTTCCATTTTGAGCAAGATTCATTGCATTTTGTAAAATTGGATTGTTATTATTTTGCATTATACTCATAATCAATTGTTGCGGGTTCATACCGCCCTTGATCATTTGAATTAATTGGAATGGATTTACATTCATTTTTATTCAACCCCTTCTTAGAAATTCATTGCAGGTTTCGTTTCAATCTGCTGAGGAATTGATTCTGTGGATCCCTGAATCGGCTGCCCGCCCATTCTATTTAAGATTTCATTAATTACTTTATTAAAATCAGATTTCTTAACATACTGATCGTCACCATCAGCACTTTCCTCTTGATAAACATAAGTATGAAAAGATGCGGATCCATCGATATTGATTTGCTTGGTATAAATTTTACCATTTGCAATATCAGTAAAAACCCATAATGAACCATCTAAATCAATTTGATAAGCGCTTGCTTCACTTTTTGAGGAAACTGGTCTGCACTTTAAAAATTGATTTTGCGGAATTTGTTGTGGTTGCTGTTGTTGTTGATACATATTCCCCATATAATTGCCATATGGGGTATTTTGTAATAAAGCGTTTCCGCCATAAGGGACTTGCATTTGTTGTCCGCCATTTGGAATCATTCTTTGCATATTATTAGGATTGGTATTCATCATACCAAGAGTTTGTCTTTCATCCATATAATATTTCTCCTTTTATTTCCTATTGTAAGATCTTATGTCCCCTACAATATAATATAAAAATTACTATAAAAGAAATATTAGCTTTTGTCCAAAATTTTTTGTAAGCTAGATATTATCCTCTTTAATTTAGTATATTAAAATTTTTTAATTTTGTCAAATAAAATTATAATCTTTCAAGAGCCTTGGTACAAGAGATGCTCATAGTTCCATTAATATCAAGAGGCATTGAAATAGATTTAATCATAAAGTCACCATAAACACCAGTTACAGAATCTCGTATTGTAATTCTTGTATTTGGTTCAAGATAATAAATTGGGACAGTCGTTAAAGAAACTTGTTCATTAAAAGTTGTATATTGATAAAGTTCTTTTTTAATTTCATCATAAGCGGGCTTTAACATGCCGCCTTCCCATAACATACTATAAACCTAATCTCTAACTTGAACATATGGCTGATTTCTGTCCTAACACCATTGCTGTTGTTCTTGGGTTTTATCTGTTCCCTATTGAATAATAACTATATCAGGGATCTATGGAGCAAAAATACAATTTACCGTATCATCAACAAGAGCAACTGTTCTACGACCTATATTTTGAACTCCATATTGACCAATTTCAGTCTAAGTTTCATCAATGATATCTAAAAAGAAGTCTATTTCATTCGGGTGCGCTAATGCCTAATTTTTAAAATTCCCATTCATTACATCATATATTTTAGACCATTCATTTTGTAATTCTGTATAATAATAATTGCTATCTGTTGCGAATGGCTAAGCGGCGACCCCGCTTAAGAGAAGTTCAGTACGAAAGTCTGAGGTTGTAACAGGGGTACCCGCCTCATCTATAACAAATTTCTATATATCATCCTAATCAATTACACTTTTAATTGTATAAGTGTTTCCTACTTTTGGTTTATTATCTATTGCTAAATGATATCGAATAGGAATTTCTTTCCCGCTTATTGATTTTCTTTTTCCCCATATAATAAAATCATTTTTAATTTGTTGATATTGTGGAGAATTAGAAATAGAAATTATAAGATCAGAATCATCAAAAGTATAAACTGATTTACCACTTGTATAATCAACTGAATAATTATCTTTATTAATATCAGTTAATATCTAATTGGCATATGATTTATTTAAATAATTTTTAATTTCTTGGAAAATAAAATTTCCATTTATATCATAAAAATATTCATAATTTCCTAAGACATTTTTAATTTGATCTAATATAGAACAGATTGTGTCGCCAGCTTTACTAATTAAATCACCTGGATAAGAAAAATCTGTTAGAATATAACCTACATCATCGCCATAATTAAATTGTTTTATATCATCTGGAGATATACCTCTTCCAATAAATTCATTATAATTTGTAGAAAAACTATAATAAGGATGTCCTTCTTCGATAGAAGTATAATAATATAAAGGTGTTGAACCAGTCCATTTCATTACTTCTCTGGCTTCATTATCAATATCTGAAATTATAATTTTCCCCAGCTGTTCACCGCCAAAATGATTAACTAGCTATTGGATAATTCTATATAAAGTGGGTTTGCTTATTACAGATTCTCCTTCTTCATCAATATCTTCAATTTCACTTAAAATAATAGACGCGGGAAGGGTGCCGCCGCATTCTCCATTTAATAAAGCCATCTTATCATGTAAAGTTAACGCAATGCTAATTCCACTTAAACTGTTAGAAATATTTGCGGCAATAATAAGATAAACCCCTTGAGGGAACCATATCATATCATACTATTGGTATTCACCGGTTGTATTGGTAAAACCAATTAATACTTCTATTTTTTTATTAATAGATAATAAATGCTTAGTATCGGTAAGATTATTTTCAAGATCATCCGCAATTAAATTTATATTACCTGTCCGCCGCATAGAAGAAGAACCATCTAAATTAAAGTTGCCACTTATTACTTTTCCCTGAATCTATTGAATAGGATTCTAATAAAAATCTAAAACAATTAATTTAACAAATTGTTCTTTTAATCTAATTTTATCAAATCTTTCTAAAAAAGAAGAATCATTTAAATATGGAAAATTATGAGCCATAATTAATCCTCCTTTTTAGTTCTATATTTAAATTCAACAGAAGCAGGAAATTCATCAATTATAATATCATTATTATCTAACAATGGATGCCATTCTCCATTATAATAAATCATATTAAAATAAACTGGCTCCATAGATTCAACTAAAAGATCATAATCTTTATTATCAATACTATTCTATAAAACTTCATCATGATAAGTTGTAAGTAAATCAGATTCTCTAAAATACTATATATATCTATCAATTCTAATAAAATAATGATCTACAATAGAATAAACACCAAATTCAATTGGATTTTCTACATCCTAAGGAGTGTCATAATGACCTTCTTGCAGTTTTAGATCATCTTCATCTAAGTGAACTGCATAAAAATATGCTTCTGCAATAGGGTCTGCATCAGAATAATATATATATAGAGATTCATTAGCTGGAGCTAAATATCTAAGAAGATTAATGTTATTTATCGGTTTTGCATAAACAACAACATCTTGTCCTACCGTATGATCTATCTTTAACTCCATAACATTAGTAGTTTCTTGAGGTTGGTCAGACTCTTTATAAAATCTATCAATTAACGATTCTCCACTTCTAAAGTTATCACTAATAGTATATTTAGCGTATGTATAATACCATTTATTAATAAGATTATATTTAGTATTTAAATTCTATAAGATATTATTATCAATTTCAGTAGCAGTTGCAGAAAAAGAATATAATCTTCTACCTAATGTATCAATAGGTTGAAAAGCTATATTTGTTAGTTTTACTAAAATATTCCCTTCTGTTAATGATCTAAATAGTTTTATATTATTTTTATATAAAAACTACATAACTTTCTATCTAAATTCTCTTTCATAAATATAATCTTCATAATAACTAATATCATTTGTTTGATTATAATCATTATGAAGGGCGGCCGCAGCATCTCCAAAAAGTTCATTGGCTGTTGTAAATGGCTATATACTATTTTTATTATAAAATTGTCCATCTAAATGGCCAGGATCATACCAACGAATTTCATCCATTAATGCAGAAACTAATCCACTTAATGAGAACGTTCGATAATAGTTATTACCATTTCTTTTGATATAGGGGTATTGCGCTCCTAAAGTCACTTGTTGAGATTCTGGTATATTATATTTAAAATCAGAAACTGTTGGATTAAATTGAACTTTTAACTGTCTATCTCCTTGAGTTAAGAAAATATCTTCAAATAAACACATTACTGGTTCTTGAATATCAACAACTCTGCCATTTTCTCCTACCTATTGAATTCTATATTTATACCAAACGCCGCTTTCAATAGAAGTATCATACCAAAGATGTTCTAAATCGCGGTTATGAGAAATTGTTTTTAAAGTTTCCCATTGCAAAAAATTACTCTTAGCAGAAGACCGTCTTATATTTAAATCGTTTTGAGTTTGTAATAAGCCAAAATTAATGTCAAGTTTAATACTTCCATTTGATTCTTCTGGCGTAGCGGTAAAAGCTGCGACATTTAATTTATTGCTTGCCTATTTAGCAATTATAAATTGAAAATTTTCAGTTGCTTTATATAAATTATTTGTTGTATAATTAAAAGCTAAGGTATAATTTACCTATTTATCAAGGTCATATAATAGCTAATAATAAAATTCATTAGGATTATATTGATTGGTATATATCTATTCTGTTTTTACAATTGATTTTTGTCCAGATGTTGTATATATATTTATATTATAACTTTTTAAAGTTTCTTTTTCAATATTTGCATTTTGTTCATAGTAAAGTTTTCCAATAAATTCAGTAGGAGGGACAAAGAAAGTT